>SXGQ01444325.1_pt1 | contig 16305 bp, 7 predicted proteins | sample 3178371 | NCBI WGS metagenome assembly SXGQ01 (sample SAMN11356859, study PRJNA531348) | freshwater metagenome | isolation source: freshwater sample F1-20 | place: China: Fuxian Lake, Yuxi | collected 2017-12-25
AAACCAAACCGGGGTGTTTGGTGCCGTGAGAGCCGATCCAATGCTGAAGTCGGTGGGAGGTTTAGGTGTCACATTGGTGATATTCCATCCACTGATGTTTTGGTTGAATGCAATGGCGTTATAAAACATGTAACTCATGCCCGCAACCGCCCCCGTATTCCATGCACCAATGGGTTGGTTGAAATTAATGGCATTGACAAACATGTTATCCATGGTTGTAACAGCCGCCGTGTTCCATGTGTCAATCGCTTGGTTGAATACACTGGCACCATAAAACATGTGGGACATGTTTGTAACAGCGCTCGTGTTCCATGCACCAATCGGCTGGTTGAATGCAGTGGCGCTATAAACCATGTAACTCATGTTCGTAACAGCCGCCGTGTCCCATGAAGCAATCGGCGAATTGAATCCTGATTTGTTACTAAACAAGCCACTCATGTCGGTCATGAGGGTCGTCACGATGTTGTTGAACGGCACGGCCACCGACTGTCCGGGTGGTTTAAACGGCCCGTCGGTGCCGCCGGCATAGCTGGAAATCGCCGCCTTCATGTCTTGTTTCACCACCGCGAACCATTCCGGGCCGGTTCCGCGGGGGTTGGCTTGAAAGAATAGGGCTGCCGATGTTGGAACAGCTGCGGCACTGCCCACGTATTTAATGGTTGCACCATTAGCGTCCTGCACTACATCCGTTGACAATGGCAATACCAATGCCTGCGTGGCCGATGCCGCGCTTTCGCGGCCGATTGCATTGCCTAGCGCCACAACCACGATGCTCACGTTTTCAGTGAGTGCTATTGATACCGACGCGGTTTGATTGCCGGTGTTCACCGAAGTGGTGACGCCGGATGCAATGACGCTACCATCGGATGCCTTTCGCACTTGCACTGCAGTAACCCCGGCAGCCACGGTGTACGTCATGCTCGCCGTGTTCCCTGAATACGTGACTGAATTTGATATCGTGGGCGCAGCAAATTGCGCGATCAAAGTCTGCTGGGCCGATGCCGCGCTTTCGTGGCCGTTTGCGTTTCCTTGGGCCACAACCACCAAGTTGAGAGGTGCAACCGTGTTTACAAATGTCACCACAGGAGCAGCGCTTCCGTTTGCAACTGCAACATTTGAAACCTTGACGCCTCCGCTGGCAACAATGCCCGCATTTATTCCGTCGGTTTGTGGGGTCAAGATGTACGTGATGCCGGCGAGCGTGCTCAATGAACCGTTGTATGTGGTAACCGGGTAATCCGAGGTGGCAGTGAATGTGAATACTCCGCTAAATGGTTGACTGTTCGGCGAACCAAAATATGTCCCAGTTGCATATGTATTCACGCTGAAGCTTTGTCCATTGGATGCCCGGTTTGCATTCAACCAGTACGCCGCAAAATAACTGAACTGGGTCGCAACTTGGTTTGCGGTGTTGTAATTTACATCATAAAAACCTTGATCAGGTTGCCAGTATAAATTGTTGTCCGTGGTGTTTGCCACAAGCAAAGGAATGAAATCGCGCCAATTGGATCCACCCGTTTTCAAGTAAAATGCGTTTGGCAAACTCGTGGCATTGGAATGAAACTCGCTCAGGTTCGGTTTCAACACGCGCACTGCAGTCACCCCATTGGCAACGCCGCAGGTGAGCGTGGCGCTGCATGCCGTGTAGCTGCCAGCACTTCGTGTCGCCGAATAGGACGTGTTGGACACAGTGGGTGCAGCGTATTGCCTGATAGGAACAAATGCGTCCGAGGCTGCACTTTCAAGCCCGTTTGCATTTGCCAGCGCAATGACCGCAACCGATATTAAATTACTCGCAACTTGTGCAGCAGTGTAGTCAATGATGATCGTCACGCTTCCACCAGACGCGGCCTGCGATGGAATGTATGTTCCACCAGTGTACGGATTCACCACCTTCACTGCAGATACCTGAGACTCCACCGCATATGTGGCATTCAAACGGTACGATCCCGCGCTCAGCGTGTTATATGTCGCGCTGGACAGCGTCGGTTTGCTGAACACCACCGCTTCGGCATTTACGACCACAAATGCGCTCGCACGTCGCCCGTTGCTGGTCTTCGCCCTCAGCCGGAACAAGGGTTGCCCAATTCGTTCAAATCCGTAATTCACGGTTAATCCGAAAGGAATGCTGCCGGAATTGGACAACGCTGAATACGTGCCCGTTCCGACATCATACATCTGCCATTCAATCGCAGTAGCTCCAGTTGGATTAGAAACATTTATAGTTCCCTTCATGGAAGCATGATATTGACATACGTAATACAACATGGGCGCGTCCAGCGCTACATCAATTGTAATGGTGCCACTTTGAGTACCATTCCCGGTTACTCCCGTGTTATAAACATTCGCTGGACTATACACATCGGGAACAGTTTGTATCCAAAATGGATGGCCAGAAGCATTGACATTAATTGTGTAACGTTGACCTCTTATGAAAGACAGTGTGGGATTATTTGAACCATTTATTACGTAAACACCACTGGATGATGTAACATTGAATGTGGTTGGACCAGTTGCATCTGTGGTAGAGTACGACACGGCGTACGTGTGCGTGGATCCAGACCGAGACACGGATTTGGACCCGCCAACTTCCGACGGCACCGCGTGCTGCGGGTAGTCGTTGTACACGTTGGTCAACGTCAATGGCGCGCTTTCCAGCTTGGCGGGGGAACTCAATGCCTTGACAACAACCGCGCCAGTCGCCCCTGGCAAGTATTCCAGCGTGTGCACAAATTGGGTTGTCCCCGACACGTTGTACACGGCACCGTCAACCTGCAGGCGCTGAACCCCCGACTCAAAATTGATGCGCAGCACTTGCGATATTTTGCCGGTTGCGTCGGACCACGTTGTCGCATCATACGGCGTCTGCACCGTGGGAGTGGCATACGTGTATGCTGACAGCGCCAGTTTTGCCACGGTGAACGGCGAATTGTCCGGCACGGTTCGGATCGCGGTTTCATTCGCCGTGATCACGACTGCAGTCGCATTGTTGGCATAGTCCGCAGTGCTGCTGGAATCAATGCTGAACGTGTGCACGCCGCTCACCAGCGGGATGGGGTTCAGCGTGTATTCCACTCCGCGGCTGCTGTATTTCACGCTCACTTGGGTGGGATCAAACCGCACAGCAATCACTTGCGTCACTTTGGTGACCGCGTAATTCGCGTCAACCGCAAACGTCAGCGAAGAGGACTGCAGAACCATGTTGGCCAGTTTATTCACCCGGTAATTGATGGAGCCGTCCGCATTCACAAACCCGTTGTGAATGTACAGCGTGTCCACTTGACGAATGGTGTTGCTCAACAGTTGAAACACGTTGGTTGACACCGTCATGTTGCTCTGCAACGACTGCACCTGGCTGGAAATGCTGCCGTTCACCGTGCTCGCCATGGACGACACCGCCGTTTGCAGCTGGGACACCTCGGCAGTGGTTGCCCTGGTTCCGACCGTGCTCACCAGTTGAGACAGATCCGTCTGACTGGCTTTCAAGAGAACCGCGTCACTCAGGCTGGCAACGGCCGATAAGCCAGCCTTGCCATTGATTGCAGTGTTCAGCGTAGTTGCCAGCGACGCGTTGTTGTTCAATGCAGCCGCGATTTCGGCCAGCGTGTCCAGACCGGACACCGTGCCACCCCCGACCACTTGCTCAATGGCCGAATTCACTGCCGCCACATCCGCAAGCGCGGACAAATTGATTCCTGCGTTCAGTGCCGAGTAAGCGGTGGACAGCGCCGCAATGGACGAATGTTGGGACGAAACCACGCCGGATAGTGCGACCGACACCGAGTCCGTTCCGCTTTGGCGCACGGAAATCGCAGTGGACAACAGCGCCGAGTTGGAGGTCTGCAATGACGCGACCGCGGATGACAGCGCAACCGACGAGGATGCTACCCCGCTTGCTCGCGCCGAAACAGCAGCCGAAATGCCAGCAGACAGCACGGCGGAATCGGCAGTTTGCAGCGCGCTTGCCACGGTCGCCAGTGATGCAGACACGGAAGTCACGCCGCTCACTCGTGCTTGCACGGTGGACGAAATGCCCACCGACACATTGTTCAGATTGCTCTGTGCAGACGACACGAATGCCGAGGTTCCGCTGGATACCGACGCAATGCGACCGATGCGGTCGGCGGTGGCAGCGGACATTCCCGACACCAGCGAAGCATCCGCCACGTGCAGCGTGGACGCCACCGCCGACAGTGACGCCGATATGGACGACACGCCGGTGCTTCGCGCCACAACGTTGGATGCCAGCGACGTGGAGGTCACGGAAATCATGGAATACAGTGCAGGACCCGCATCCAGCGCCGTGGCAATCTCAAACAGCGTGTCCAGGGTGGAAGGGGCCGCCCCCACCAACGACGTCACCGCCGCCAACACTGCCGCCGAGCGATTTGAAACCTGTGCACTCAGCGCACCTGAAATGTGGGTCGCAGTGGATGCCATTGCGGATACGCTGTTTGTCACGGCGCTGGACAGCGATGAAACGCCGGCGCTCCTCTCGCTGGAGGCAACCGACAGGGCGGATCCCAGTTGGGAAGTCACGCTCTGCAACGAGCTCACCGATTGCGATGCGGCCGAAGCAAACGAAGCCACGGCCGCACTGCGTTCGCTCACATTCGCCGTCAACGCGGATTGATTGGTTTGGATCACGGCCGACAGCGAATTCGCCGTGCTGAGCGCGCCGGCGGACAGCGCAGACACTGCCGAAATGCGCGCGCTTTGCAGCCCCCCGTTGGATTCTTCAAGGGTCACGGCACCGCTGCTGTAAGGAACCGCGTACCCCTTCATCACGGTGTAGGCGCCATAATCGGCAAAGTTCACAATGATTTGCGTGCTCAATCCAGCAGAGTGAGAGAATTTCTGTTTTAAATTGGTCACGCCCTTCGCCAAAAAAGCGCTAATAAATGAATGCGTTTTCGGCGTTTGTGACGCATTGAAGAATTCGCTCGCCGCTGTTGCAATGGTCGCATTGGACGCATCCAGCAGGCTCACGCTGTACGTTCCCGTGTTGGTGGATGAAAACAAGGCACCCGTCATGGACGTCACCACGAAGTTGCTCCCCGCAACAAACGTCGGATTGGAAATGGGCACCACGTGGCTGCCGGTTAAGCTTGCCACGGACGCGCCGAACGAGCCAGTGGTGGTGTGAATCGTGGTTTCAGTGGCCGTCGTGGTCTTGAATGTCACCGTCATCGTCACGTTGGACCCCGACACCGCAGTGACTGTGCCCTTCAAATAATCGGTGGGAGAATAGCTGATCACTATTTTATCGCCGACGGCAAGCACTCCACCGCCCGATTTCACAAACGTGACGGAATCATTCACGTTCACGCTCAGCAGGTTGAAGACCGTGCCGGTTGTGGCGTGGGGATCAGTGCTGGCAGACGCCGTGATTTGTGGCAAAATGGCCACATTGATGGACTCCGCCGCCGAAACTTGTGCACTGATCGCGCCGGACAGCGCTGCAACGGATGCAACCCGTTGGGCCGTTTGACTTTGAAGTGCGGTAGTGAACGCCGCATCCGCCGATTCCAGCACGGGCACCGCGTTAACCATGATGGACGACGACAAGGATGCTATTGCGCTGCTTCGCGCGCCGCTGGCGCTCACTACCGCAGTGGACAGCGAGGCATCCGTGGTGTCCAGGGACGACACGTGTGTGGCCCAGGTCACCGAATTCGCAGACACGTTTGCGCTGCGCGTCAGCACTGCCGCAGAGATGCTCGTTGAAAGCACCGTGTCCGCGGCTTGAAGCAACGACGCCGCCGTGGAAATCGCCGAATTCAGCGACTGCGTTTGTGAGCTCCGGGCGGACGTGGCTTCGCTCATTGCGGTGCTCGTCACCACGTCGGTGGATTGCAGCCCCGAAACCGTGGATTGCAGCAGCGTGGAAACCGACTGCACTTGGCTCACACGCACGGGAATCGTGCCAGAAAGCGCGCTAGACAGCGACAAATCCACGGACTGCAATGCAGACACTTGCGCGGAAAGGGACGACGACAGCGACGACACCGCCGTGCTGCGCACGCTGGCCATGCTCGTAATGCTTTGAATAATGGCGGACTGCGAGGTTTGCACGGTCACCGCAAACTGCGGGTCGGCACCAATTGCAGACGCAATGTCCGCCAGCGTTTTCACAGTAGACAGCAGCGAAGTGCCGTTTACCAGTTGAATCTTGGACTGCGCGTAGGACTGTGTGGCCAGCGCTTGCGCGTTGTAGCGGGGTTTGTTCGCATTGAACCCCCACTCTCCGGACACTGCGACGCTGCCGTCCAGGGCCGCGCTCCCGTTCACCGTCAGCATGGGCGTGCCCAGATTGATCGCCTGCGGAAAATTGATGCCCACCCGGTTGCCGTACGTCAGTACGAACGCGCCGTCCTCGTACCCCCCGCCCACGCTCGCCCCCACCGCACCCAACACCTTGGAACTGTCGTAGGACACCCCGCCGCCGACAAACTTGGTGCGGATCACGATCGCAGGGTCCGTCACTGAACCGGGCGCAGGCGTGATGTATCCCAGCTTGATTGCTCCGGCGTTGGCATCAAACGTGGTGCCGGTCCACATAATTGCAGACCCGCCAATCCACGCGATGTTTCGGGCGGTCAGCCTCGCAAACAATTCGTTCACCAATGCAGCCCCCGTGCGGTACGTGCCGTCGGTCAATACAATCTCAATCGGCGCAACGTTCTCGCCCACACCTCCGGCGGACAGTAAATTTCCAGCCGTGGTCAAGATGCGAAACCGCGCGTTCTTATTCTTTTCGGAAACGTTGTGTTCGTAATAATCAACCGTGGCGCTGCTGGTGACGTTGGTCGCAATGTTGGCGGCAGTGTGTATCGTGGCGTTGGCAACCGTTGTCGCCGTTGAAATTACGGCCGTGGGGATCGTGGTGGTGCCGGTAAATGTCGGGTTGGCCTTCGTCACTTTCAGCGTGTTCAGCGTGCCGTCGGTGGCAATGCGGGCGGCGATTTCCTTGCTAGTCACGCGCGTGGCGTCCACCACTCCGGACAACAAGTCGGTCGTGGTCTCGTTCTCAACCATGAGTTCGTCAATCAGTGTGCCGTTGAATGCGTTGGCACCGATGGATGTCACGCTGGCGGGAATCGTGAGGCGGCCGGTGATTTTTACACCGTTGAATGCGTTGGCCCCGATGATGACCAGGCTCTTGGGTAACACGAGCGGGCCTTCGGCAAATTCGGTTCGCCCGTTGAATGCGCCGCTAGCGATTTCAACCACGGAAAATGCGTTTTCAAAGGCGCCGTAGCCGTTGTATGCCAGCGTGGGCCCAGTGTACAAGGCCGGAATTTCGGGAATTGCCCCCCAATTCAAATTCCCGGCATGGTATTTGGATGGATTCACGCCCGTGATTCTCAAAGTTCTTTCACTGCTGGAAACCAAGGCATACGCAAAGTTGTCATCAAATGCAGACATATTGTTATGGGTTGCCTTATACCATAAAAATATATAAAAATGCATAAATATATTTAATGCATCGTGGATTCCATCGTGGGATAATGCATGTATTAATTGTACAGCACTTGCAGCTCCAGTGCAATGGAGTAGTCGTTGCCGTTCAAATGAATCACGTTGCCGAATTTGTCCAACAGCCGGATGGTGAGCTTCTCCAGACGGACCGGACCCAAATACTCGCGCATCTTAAATATCATGTCACCCGCGTTGTCGTTGATGATGGTGAGTTGACCGCTGCTCACCGTGATCCGCCCTAAAATGTTGAACCCTAAATACGAATCCCCAGTTTGCGCAATAATGCTGTTCGTGATGAAGTTCTTGTTGTAGTCGTCCACGTCCACGTACAGGTAATTCCAAATGGAACTGCCGTACGACGACTCGCTTTCTAAAAATGCGTGATACGTGGTGATCGGCACTTGACTGATCAAATCAATGCGCTCCGTCTGCCACGTGCGACGGTAGGCCAACTGCTTGTACCCCATCATCCACCCCGCCGTCCGGCTGATCGTCTTGATGTTGGCATTAAAGTACTCCTTTTCGTGCTCGTCCTTGATGCGCTGAATGTCGCAGTCCGTGTAAATGCACCCGTTGGTCAAGTACTTGTTGTACTTGTTTGCGTCGTCAAATATCACCACGTATTCAAAATCGGGGCTCGTCGCACACGTCAGCGTCGTCGGGTTCACGTAGATCATGGACTTGCTGTTGTATGAATTCACCGCAAACTGCAGAAACTCCATGCCGTTGGCCGTGTTTTTAAACAAGTTGTTCATGCACTCCGTGAACTCGTCGCTCAAATAGTTGCCGTCCGGGATCACAATGTCGTTCGTGTACACTTCGGTCGGACTGTAAGGCTCCACATTCAGCCCCGAAATCATCACCGTAAATCGGTTGCTTTTGGTGGCTTCCGAAAAGGCGTACCACATGTTGGGGATTTGCACCGACGCGATTTTCATGGACACCACGTTGTCCACGGGGTACGGCAGCACCCACGACGCATTCGTGGAACTGGTGGTGTTGTAATTCATGCGGAACAGCGTGTCCATGGACAGCAGGCGCTTAATCACCCTTCGCTCAATGGGGTTCAGAGTACCGGTGGGGAACTTGTAGTTGTAGGTGTTGGTCACCTCGGCGATGTTGCGCTTGGCGTACGTGCTGGACCCGCCGTCATGCACGACCGACTCCCGGTGGAATGCGTCGTAGTTGGTGGGGTGCGTGGAGTAATTCAGAGACAGGGTGTTGCCGTTGCTGTTGTGGTGGTTGCCGTGGTTATATTTATTGGAATCGTAATCATTGTTTTGAGAGATAATGCTCTTGTGATACGGTTTCACACGGGACTCAATGAATTTCCCGATTTTCTCTCTGCATTGGTGGATGAAGAGCGCGGCATCCGGATGATCGGACAGCGAGCTTGCCAACCGGTGCGCACACTCGTCCGCTTCCTCCACCGAGCAGTTGGACGAGTTCAAATTAAACATGTCGAAAATTTCATGCACGGTGTAACTGTCAACGTTGAAGTCAATGGCGGACGACATGGGAGAGGTGATGCGATGCAGTTATAAATACAATACATTTATTATTGAGTGCATGGCACGCAATCTGCATTTGAATTCACAGTCGCATTGCTGCTGCTGCTGCTGCTGCTGCTCACCGCGGATGACGTGATCACGCTGTTTATTGCGGGCGTCACGGGAATGTTGGTCGCGTTGGTCCCGTTGTCCGGCACCGCGCACGAACTGGTTTGAAACCGCAGCCTCAACTCGTTAATAATCTCGGCCAGCAGCTTGGGGTCAAAGGCACCGTTTTGCGGGAACCCGTAGCGCTGAATGTAGACTTCGTACTCCGGACGCAGCTTGATTTTGGCAGTGGTCACCCTTTGTTCGTTGAAAATCGTGAAGGTCCTTTTGGTCAGCGTTTCTAAATACTCCCGCAACAGCGTCACGTTGTGCAGAATGGAATTTTCCGCCCTTAGTTTTGTAATCTCCTGCCTTAACACTCCCAACTCCTTGCCGACGTTTACTTCCACCACCAGCAGCGTGGTCAATGAAAAATTCAGGTAGTTCAACAGGCGCACGTAAAGAGGATGCGAGTTGGTTCTCAGGGCGTACAGCTTCACGGCCAACCGGTTAAACGTGTCCAAATCAAAGTTGTCAATGAGGTGCTTGAAGTCACCGATACCGAGCTGGCTCATGAACTCGTTCAACTCGCGAAACGGCTGACTGCGCACCAGTCGCGCCAATCCGTCCATCTGTCCGGAAAACACGCTCACCGCCCCGGTCGTGCTGCCGGCATTGGTTGAAAACGCGGTTTTGGTCACCATGATCCCTCGGTTCCCTGGATTTCGTAGTTGATTGCTTGATATACCATGACTTTTAATTTAAAATATATTAAATATGCGAAAAAATATGCATTTAAACATTTGATTGAGTGAATGCATATTGGTAATGGCTCATCAAATTCCGAAACGGTTGATTCAAACCAATGAATACGGGGTGCCACCGCATGTTGAAACCTTGGCCCGAGAACGCGCACCGGGATGGGACTACCACTTCTACGCGCACGAAGACATCGTGGCTTATTTTGCCGATCTGCAGGAGGATGACCCCGATTGCAAGCCCCTGCATGACGCAATATGCGAAGCGCACGGGATTGTTGCGGCGGGGCATGAAAGCACCAGCAACAACAACAACAACCTCAACACCCTCAAGGAAACCGGAACTGGCAACAACGGCGCCATCAAACTCGCAGACTTGTTGCAGCTGCACGAAGTGTTCATGTATTATTACTTGTACAAGCACGGCGGCGCATACATGGACACCGGGGTCGTGTTGCACGAGGACCAAACGCTGGATGCAGTCGTTGAACTGGAACAGCTGGCGGAAGACAATGACGCCCTTGTTGCTATTGAATCCTGTCTTGCCTCCACGCTCTTCACGGGCTTCATGGCGTGCAGCCCTCGGCATCCCGTGCTTCGCAAAGCAATTCAACACATCTGCGGCTACATTGCCGACTTCCGCCAGTGCTGCCGCGACGGAACCAAGTTTGATGTCGCCCAAATCAAAACAAGCACGGTCATGCACACTGCCGCAAAGTCACGCGACAACGGGGTAAAACTCTTCAATGAAATCATTCCGCCCAACGAACGTCGCGCCACCATTTACAACAAGGACCCCGACAATGTGGCGCTGTATCACTATTTCACAGACAAAATTGTGCCCTTGCCGCAGCAGCCCTTGCATTTGCAGGACATCCGCATCGGCATCAGCGCGGCCGTGCCGTCCCACATGTTCAACAACGGCATCCATCAAAACACCCTGTATTTCTACGACGTCCTGAAAAACATTGGCTACACGCCCTACCTCGTCGTCACAAACGCGGATTATGTCAAGTTCAAAAAGAGCCCGCCCGACGGCTGGAACAGCGCGCATTATACTAATGTTGTTAGTTTCTCTCAAATACACAGGATCGGATTTCACGCAGTGGTCACGTTCGGCGTGCAAATCTCTCACATTGCGCTGCAGCAACTGCGCCACGCGGGCGTAAAACTCGTGTCCTACGTGTGCGGCAACGAATACCTCATCAATTCGGAAGCGATTCTTTACAATCATGGCGAGTCGGGCTCCTTTGAGCAGGACAAATCCAACCCGCGCAAGTCCCTGTTTGACGAGGTGTGGCTCATCCCGCAAATGATGGAGCTGAACGAGTGCTACAAACGCACGCTGTCCCGCTGCGCCAAAGTCATTGAAGCGCCGTTCATCTGGTCGCCCAAGGGCATGGAAACCATCGCCGAAAAGGACGGTTTCACGCTGGACGACTTCCTTTACATCAACGCCAAAACCGCAAAGGAAAAAAATAAACCCAAGGACATGACCAAATCCATGGCCATTTTTGACCCCAACATCAGCATCATGAAGTGGTTCCTGCCCTCTTTCGTGCTGTGTGAGCGCGCTTACCAGCTGGCGCCGCAACTCGTGGATCGCGTCTACATCACAAACGCGTTCCGAGAGAAAATCGGCGACACCATGAACTCCAAGAAAATAGAAAACACCGTGCGCTACACCGACCTCTTCCTGGACAAGCGCGTGTTTTTTGAAAAGCGCTTCATCACGTTTGAATTCATGAAGACGCACGCCGACGTGGCCGTGTTCCACCAGTGGGGCAACCCGCTCAACTACATTTACCTGGAAATGGCGTGGCTCGGGTACCCCTTCGTGCACAACGCGCACCTGTGCGCCGATCTCGGGTACTACTACGAGGGCTACAACCTGGAACAAGGCGCCGAAGTTCTCCTCGGTGCCATGATGAAGCACGACTCGGTTGCCCGCGAATACCTGCGAGTGAATCGCGAGCGCGTGGACCGCTACCTGCCCACCAATGCGTGCCTGCAACAAAAATACAAAAAAATGTTTGACGACCTCTTTTACGCGCCTTGACTCGTTGCGTAGTTTCATCACATGACATATGGAATGTAGTACTTTTCTGACTCGGCATAGAGCGCCTGTTGTTTCTTCTCTTGCAACTCTTGCCATTTTTGCTTCCGGTCTCTTTGTTTCATTTGTTTCATTTGCTCACTTTGCTCACTTTGCTTCATTTGTTCCGCGGATTCGCCGCAGCATCCGCAGTGGTCTTCATTCGCCTGGTCCACTTTGGAATGCACGACCTTGGGATCGTAATGCAGTTGCCACCTTCCTAATTGGGTAGTTGTGGCAGGGGTCAGCCATCTTCGTAGGAAATTCATGATTGTATGTGTATTTGGTTGCTTGTTTGCTTGTTTGCTTGTTTGCTTGTGTGCATTATGACTGTAGTTGGCATTCAATTTTTAAATCAATGCATCAAAAATTGATTTAAATTATGAAGTATTTATATTTGGAACCAAACCAAACCAAACCAAATCACCCATGTACACCGAGATTTTCAACGGCGACTATAAAATTTATATAGGCGCAAACCAAGCCGAGAATGACGCGCTCATTAAAAAGGCCCCGCAGCACGCCATGTGGTTCCATTTGAAGGACTTTCCCAGCGCGCACGCCGTCGTTGTAAACACGGCAAAAGCAGGCACCTACGACACCGACGTCATTCGTCGCGCAGCCACGCTAGTGAAGGAACGCGCGGCACCCGGGGTTCGTGGGTTGCACAGCGTAGGCGTGAATTATTTGCCGATCAAATGTGTGCGGCGCACTGAAACCCCGGGCGCAGTCATCATGACCAAGGCCGCCAAATGCATACAAGTGTGAACTTGCATTAAACCTGTTAGATTTATGATGCATTATTTCCATCCATTTTCTCTCATTTTGCAACATTGAATTTGCCAAAACATGTCAACGGATGATGCACCAACTGGCCGATTGCCTCCTTCTAAAACATGTTTATGGGTTTCTTGAATTTCAAATTAGAGAGAAATTCAAACCATAAATTCGGAACAAAACAATTCAAAACATCTCAAATATTATATCAAAAAAAAGGTTTCGTTGTAAAACCACTTCAACGGAAACCTATGCGGTCTTGGATTGTCGTTGTCTTGGACTGTCGCTTCATTCTTCGCATTCCTGGAACCGGATCTTCATTGCATTGCCACGCATCTGGTCGTGACGATAAACCCAGTATTGTTGACGTGAGCAAAGAAGTGAAAATTGTCAAATTTGGAATGTGCATTGAAAACCAAACCATCGGATTCATTGCAAATGCATACAGCAATGTCTTGAATGTCAAGCGACAGCACATTATGGGCAAATATCGCGTTGATTTGTGTTTTGTTGACCACAAACTGGTTGTGGAATGCGACGAGAACGGGCACGAAGACAGAGACCCACTTCAAGAGCAAATCAGAGAGAATTACCTGAAAGAGTCCGGAAATAAGCTGATACGATTTAATCCAAATGCAACCGGGTTTGACTTGTCCAACGTGTTGAGGGAAATAAATGCAGTGTTGTTGGCTCCGATGCCGATTTGAGATAAAAGCGCTCCCGCAGTTGCGGGTTCGCTTTCGCGTATATGAAAGCAAAACAAAATAACCTTTTCAAAGTGAAAAATGTGAAGCAATTGAAGCGTCCTTGCGCCAACAAAAGCGCTTTTGTTCGCAACAAAAGCAAGATTTCACCATTTGCTCTTTTTTACGTTGATTTTGGGCCCCTTTTTGCCGGAGTTTTTGGGGTCGTACGACTCCTCTTCATCATCCGAGTGCAAATCCTTAGAGATTTCCCAGAATTCCTTAGAGCCTAACTTGAACGGACCGTGCTGTTGCGCCTTGTACCAGAAGATTTGTTCGTGTAGTTTGTTGGATTTCGCATTGTTATTGATCACCAAGCACTCAAAATTCTCGGTGCACTGGTCCATCACCTGACAAAAGCTCTCAAACGTGGGGAACATGCCCGCGTAATTCTCCCAGATGCGTTTGCGGTTGGCAATGTACGGCTCGCGCAGGATAAACACGTAATCAATGTTCGTGCGCAAATTGGGCGGAATACCAAGAGGATATTGCATTGTGATGACTAACATGATCTTCCAATGTCTCCCGTTCATAAAAAGGAGGCGCATCATGACGTCCTTGGTCCATTTGTTGTCGTACAAGCAGTCGTCCAGGACGACAAAGGTGCGGGGGTCAATGTTGGATCGTTTATACGTTTCAATCTCTTTTTTCACTTGTTTGAGGACGGCTTTTTGGCGCTTGAGGATGTTTTCAATGATGGCGGTATTGTAAGCGTCGTGGATGAAGAGTTTTGGGACGTGGGCGGCGAAGAAGCCGTTGCCGGCCTCGGTGCCGGAGATGACGGTGCCGATGGGGATGTCCTGGTGGTGGAACATGAGGTCCTGGACGAGGAAACTTTTGCCGGTGTCACGGCGGCCGATGAGAACGATGACGGGGCCCTTGTTTTCGTCGGGCCTAAAGCTGATGGAGCGCATGTCAAACTTGGAGAGTTCCAGGTTCATTGTGCCAAGGGTACAAGTGCAATACAATACAATTAAATAATATTACAATTATTTAAACGCGACAGCGATGGCTGCAACAAAACAGGATTGGTTAAAAAAGTTTTACTATGCGTTGCTGTATGCGTGGTATGCGCTATACGCGGTGGCGCTGCTAGGCATTGCGACAGTTGCGCCGGCGTATTTAGATACCATAAACATGTTGTTGAAGTATTTCATCATCGGGTTTTTGCTGGTGCGGTTCAATCCGTGGACCAATCATGAAATGACGGCGTTTGATCGCACGGTTGTGTTTAGCGCTGCGTTCTTTTTGCTGGCGTCCACTGCAGTTGTGTCGTTGGTGACAAATGCATTGAATGTGCACTAATATTAAGCAAATTATATTTTATTTATATCATGAAAAGTGTATAGTAACCAATGAGCAGTCCCAAAACGCTGGATGATTTGGAACAAGCGCTGGTGAAGCAGGCGGTTGAAACCATTGAGGCCAAAATCGGCGCTAAAAAAACGAGCGACCCCAAGGTCAAGGACATGATTTCAATCGTGGAGCGCTTTATCAAGAAGCACGAGCTGGTGTGTTACGGCGGCACGGCCATCAACAACATTCTGCCGGAAGAGGCCCAATTTTACGACAAAAAAACGGAGATTCCGGACTACGATTTTTATTCGCCGAGTGCGTTGGAGCACGCCAAGGACCTGGCCGACGAGTTTTACGAGAACGGGTATTCGGAGGTGGAGGCCAAGTCGGGCATGCACCACGGCACGTACAAGGTGTTTGTGAATTTCGTGGGCATTGCGGACATCACGCAGCTGGACCCCACGCTGTTTAAAAACATTCGGGCGGATGCGATCAAGGTGGACGGCATCCTGTACGCGCCGCCGAACCTCTTGCGCATGGGCATGTATTTGGAGCTCTCGCGCCCCGAGGGTGACGTGTCGCGCTGGGAAAAAGTGAGCAAGCGGCTGGCTTTGCTGAACAAGCACCATCCGTTGAAGGCGGCGGGCTGCACGCCGGACAAATTGGCGGTGCCGTTCCAAACGCCGAAGAATTATAAGCACGAGCACAAGCACAAACGAAATCAAATGCACGTTGGAACCCCCACCGCAGATGAGATTGACGGCGCAACCACTGAAAAAGACGAGGAGCCAGAGGAGGTGCGCCTGTTTCGCACCGTGCGGAATGTGTTCATAGACGAAGACTTGGTGTTTTTCGGGGGGTACGCCATTTCGCAGTACGCGCGGCACTTGCCGAAGTCGGAGAAGGCGCTGTTTGCGCAAATCCCGCACTTTGATGTGCTGTCCGTGGACCCCGAGGCCAGCGCAGCCAAGGTGAAGGAACGGCTGGAAGACAACGACTTCACGGGCATAGTTGTCACCAAGCACTCGGGCATTGGCGAAATCGTGCCGGAGCACTACGAGATCGCGGTGGGCAAAGTGTCGGTTGCGTTCATTTACAAGCCTGTGGCGTGCCACAGCTACAACGTGATTCAAGCGGGGAAACGGCGGGTGCGCATTGCCAGCACGGACACCATGCTCAGCCTGTATTTGGCCATGATTTACACGGACAAGCCGTATTACGACGTGACGCGCATTCTGTGCATGTGCAAGCAGCTGTACGACATTCAGCAGCGGAACCGGTTGAACCAAACCGGATTGTTGCGGCGGTTCGGCACAACGTGCTACGGCAAGCAGGAGACGCTGGACGACATCAAGGCGGTGAAAGCGGAAAAATACCAAGAGCTCAAACACGATGATCCCGAGTACGAAGAATGGTTCTTGAAGTATTCCCCCATGGAGTATTTTGAACACACGTACAACGCAACGCAACACAAGCTCACCGTGAAACGGTCCCCCAATGCAAAAAAGAGTCCCACGCGTTCTTCGCCCACGCCTTCTTCGCCCAAGCCTTCTTCG
>SXGQ01734729.1_pt1 | contig 16303 bp, 22 predicted proteins | sample 3178371 | NCBI WGS metagenome assembly SXGQ01 (sample SAMN11356859, study PRJNA531348) | freshwater metagenome | isolation source: freshwater sample F1-20 | place: China: Fuxian Lake, Yuxi | collected 2017-12-25
GGGAGGCTAAAGAGTCGTATTCTGGCGGCTCAATCGAAGCATGGTGCAGAAAACAAAGGTACGACTGGTTTTCTACCTTAAAACTTAACATTTTAACGGCTCACACTTTAAACGATTGTGTGGAAAGCTATTTAATGAGGGTGTTTCAGGGGCAACCCCATTACGCGCCTATTCCAATTAAAACTCAGTTTGGGGAATCTACGGTTATTCGCCCCATGATGCTTACCACGAAAGAGCAAGTGACTGAGTTTTTAATCAAAAACAATCTAGAGGCTATTATCGACCCATCCAATAAGGACAGTAAAATGTTGAGAAATTGGATTCGCCTTGATTTGTTACCTTTTATCTCTAACCGTAAAGAAATAAACCTTTTAACGACTGTCGGAAAAATTGTTCAAAAACAATATATTTCTGCTTGACAAAACCAAAAACTAGAGTAAACTGATCACATGAGTAAATTCACACTTGGCACAGACCCAGAATTAATGCTAGTTCAAAACGGCGCGGTTGTTTCGGCAATTGAACCACTTAACGAGCGAGATAAGTACGATAAAATCTCCGACAAGGAAAGCGGTACGGCGTTTTATTGCGATAACGTTTTGCTAGAGGGAAATGTTGAACCTTCATCTTCCCCAGATCAATTCGTCTCAAATCTGCGAGGATTGTTTTCTCATTTCCACAAGCAGTTTCCAGATTATTCACTAGTAGCGCAAGCTTCACACACATTCTCAGAGAAAGAATGCTCACACCTAAAAGCCAAACAATTCGGTTGTGAACCTGAGTTTGATGTTGACGCAAGAGCGGAGGTTAGACCCCCAACTCCAGAATCAGCTAAAAACTTCCGTTCTGCTGGCGGGCATATTCATATTGGTATGCTTGAATCTAAATGGCTGGAAGACTTGGAAAATAAAGTTTATGGGGTACAACTTATGGACTTATACGTTGGTATTCCTATGGTACTTATGGATAACGACCCAACCTCGCCAGATAGAAAAGTTTTGTACGGAAAGGCTGGGCGTTTTCGGTTCACTCCTTACGGAATTGAATATAGAACTCCATCTAATTTTTGGACTTCTACACCTGAACTTAGTGCTTTAGTGGCAGAATTAACCCTTTGGGTTATGGAACAAGCCGATAGTGGGCGAGCAGAAGAATTAGTAGGTGCGTTTGACCGTGCGGCAGTAGTGGATTGTATCAATAACCATAGCAAATTCACAGCTTTGGAAATTGTTAATAACATCCCTCTTCCTGAGGAATTGTTGGGCCGAATCATTGCGGCTAGCGAGCAAGAGCACAAGGCTAACGTTATCGAAAACTGGAAACTATAATTATGAAAGTATTCTTAGTAGGTGGTTGTGTTTATAACGGTTATCTTAATTGGATTTTGGATGTACTTCCTTTGTCTTTAGCAAAATCGGTAGAAGAAGCAGATTTTGTCTTTTTCGCTGGAGGGGAGGATGTAAACCCCGCCTTATATGGTGAAAAATTGGGTTATAGAACAAGCTTCAATCAGTTCAGGGATAACAGGGAGCTTGAAATCTTTAAAGAGGCTCAATCTCTAGGTAAGAAACTTGTCGGCGTTTGTAGGGGCGGGCAGTTTTTAACTGTTATGGCTGGAGCAAAACTGGTTCAAGACATGCGTCATCCATTTTTTCATCCAGTAAAAACCTATGATGGGCAAACCATTTCTGTATCCTCAACTCACCATCAACAATTTTTAGTTGAAGGAACAGGGGTAAATTATAACCTTTTAGCTTATGCCGAAAGATTGTCTGGAGCACATTTAAACGGAAACGATGAAGATTATAAGTTTCCAAAAGACTATAAGGAACCCGAAGTGGTTGTTTATCCAGATATAAAAGCCTTCGCTTGCCAAAGTCACCCAGAAATGTTATTCTCTAGTAAAAATGGTCTTGACAATGGGCCAGAACGTGATATATTGGAGAAATCAATCAACTGGTGTCAGAAAGAAATCCTTGCGTTTTTAAAATAATATGTGCGTTATCATCCATAAAAAAAGCGGCGTAACTCTAAACAAAGATACGCTAAAAGAGTGTTGTGATAGAAATTCTAACGGGGCTGGCTTTATTGTTAGAAGAGACGGGGAATTTATTTATCAAAAAAGCCTAATGACTTTCGATAGTTATTTTGAGGCTATTAGCCCATTTATCGGGCCAGATAACGAGTTGTTTACCCACATGAGAATTTCGTCTAGAGGCGGAATTTCTGATTCCCTAACACACCCATTCGAAGTAACGTTATCTAAAAAGACTAGGGCATTTTTGTTTCACAATGGAACGGCTAATTGTGTAGAAGCATTACCTACAGGATGGAGTGACACTAGATTTATTGCAGAAATTCTAAGAGGTTTAAGTTTTAAGTCGGCAAAATCAATTCTAGAAAACTTAAATTCGAAAGGTCAGGGGCGTTTTGTCTTAGTTTCGTTAGAGGATACTTTTATCAAAGGTGACGAAGAATCTGTTTTAAAAAACGATATTTGGTTTTCAAATTTAAGACATGAGGTTAAAGCCGCGCAAACCACATTCACCCATCAGCAGCATCAGCAACATTATAATCCCGTCCATACCCCAACACATTATCAGGGAGGGGCAAGGCAAGCCCCAGCCAGCTCTCAACTAGCGTTAATACCTTATAAAACGTCCGACTTTTCTTACTTCGTTGTTAAAACGGATGGTACAGAAACGGCTAGTCCATCTAGGGACGATTTGTACGCTATCATCGCTAAAAGCCTTGTGGATTTTAATACAGAGGAAGAAGATGCTGCATCAGCTATTATATGTGATCAGTATAAACTAGATAACGTACCGCTTAGATACTTAGTATCTATAGCTCAAATGGCATCGACGGGAGAGTTTGAGAATCCAGTGGAGGAATTTTTCAGCAACTTCAATTAATCGCAAAAAAGTGTTGACTTTATAGCAAACTTAGACTATATTATCTTATGACAGAAGCCGCTCTAAAAAAATACATTCTTTCTTATTTAGGGAAACCTTGTACTAATCAAGAGGTTCTTTTTCACCTAAGTAACCTTCCAGACCCAACTAAGTTTTTGCAAGATTTGAACGTTGACCTATGTAGAGCCTCAATGTCTTTTGTTAAAATCGGAGACTTAAAAGAAATCTACGACCCAGAACAAACCCTAAATTGTATTTACAAAGGTCAATCTTTCGTTGGTCATAAAATTAGCGCAGATATATACGATAAACTTGAAAAGTCAGGGGCGTGTTTCTTCGATCAGCTTTTACAGCTTCCTGTTTTTGATACAGGGGGGAGGAAAACTAAGGTTTATGGAGATTTTTCTGAGGAAGAATCATCTCTTTTAACTACAAGTTCTATAACTGTAAATCACTTAAAAAGGGGACCAGTAGGTCACTTACCCGCTCTCCATTCTGTTAGGTTTGCTGACGGTTACGACCCCGTTCTATGTACAAAACCTGTTCACTTTTTCGGCTGGCATAGAGCACCTAGGGAAAGTCACATGAGAAAATACGTAGGTGCGTATTATGGTATTGAAATCGAAATGCGTTTCCAAGATAGGTGGAAGAAAGCAAAGTTTTGTAACTTTGTTCTTGAATCTACAAACTCAGATTGGTTTTGTGAGCGAGACGGCTCTCTGGAAAGGGAGGGTGCGGCAGGGGAAACTGGAGTCGAGTTGGTTTCTAAGCCATCAACTTTGGCCGAATTAGAATCTAATGGAACCTTTATCTTGAAAAAAGCTAGAGAATTAGGCGGGTTGGGGCATCAAGCTGGAAACTTTTATGGTTTACATATTAACTGTAACCTACCCCCTAAAAATCCGAAAGAAACGGCTAGACGTTTTATCTGTTTGGTTAATAATCCAGACCTTAGATCATTCTGGGAGAAGTTGGCTAGAAGAAAGGCAACGCGCTTTTGCGAATTCCAAAATGTACATTATGACTCTTGCTTACAATCGGAAGCAGATAGACATTATCGTTCTGTTTTCGTTCGTCCCGAAGGTTCAAATTGTATTGAAGTAAGGATTTTTAAAAGCACAATTAATGAAAATACGCTTCTAGCCTCTGTTGAAGCAGTTGATTTAACCATGCAATACTCTAATATGGATAAATGTAATTATCTAGATGCTGAGAGTTTTTTAAATTGGATATGGAGTAAATCAAGTGATAGATTAAAACAATACTTGACACTCTGCAATTTAAATGGTATGTTCAAACAAGAGAAAGTAAAATTAACCTTAGACTTCGCAGAATAATGAGCCTACTACTATTTAAAGAGCGCGATCAAAAACTGCCAAGTAAGGAGTTTTTCGATGGAATGTGGTCTAAAAGTGCAAGCGGTGGGATATATTTCCTTGTAGAAAATTCAACGCATAATTTTGATACCTATCAATGTGCTACCAAAATAAAGTATGAGGAAGCTATGGTAGAGATTTTAAATTTATACTCTGGCGACTTTTCGGGAAGGATGGTAGCTTTATTTGTCTCATCCCATTGTGGTGCGGCTAATAATGAGCTAGAAAACAGTTATACAGCTACAACCTCAGATAAAGACGGAAATTGGTTAAGCATTTTTGGAGAGGGGACATTTAAAAACTTTAGCGGGCAAAATAATAACTACCTGCCAATTAAAAGGTTTGTGGCTTTTTGTAATACTGCATTTACTCCAGAAAATGTTTTAGATGCTAAAACTATTGCACAAGTATTAAATAACACAAATAGAGTATGTCAGACCAATGATAAATATTTAATTATTGGTTCTAAAACTCAAGCTATTTATCATAACTTAGTTCTAGATGAAGACTTGGGTTGTTTTGTTTCTAATGATTCTTATCTTCCAGATATTACACATGATGAGAAAAATTACTACTTATACGCTAGCCTATCTGACGCTATTAAAAGCGGAGAGATTGGTACCGATACGCCAAAAGTCTTTTTTGAAAAGCTGAAAGGCTTGCAAACTATAGAAATTAGGGCAAAAATTAAAGAATTGACTCAATTGAAAGGCTGGCCAAAATTCGCTTGACTTTAGCAAAAAAATAAGATACAATACAAATATGAAAAAACCTCTATTCAGAACTCCTCACCCATCAGCAAAAGGAATGACTTTCCCAAAGCTATCTAAAAGGGTAGTGATTAGACACGGGGCTAGTAAAAATTCCAAGCCCGCACCTGTCGGAGCTATAGAAATTAATCCATTGGAGGCTATTCGGAATAATTCTGATAAGTTTAAAATGAAAGAGATTTTTCAAGAGGTTGAGGTTCGCTCCCCAGAATGTTTCGAGAATACGCAAGAAAACAGAGAAATTTTCAAGCAAAAGGGGTGGAATGTTGTTTTCAAAAAACGTAGGCATAAAAGGTCACAAGGAATGGAATTTCTTAAAGTGGGGGAGATAGATAAGCTTTCCGACCCTATTTACGAGGGTGGACTATTGGAGAGGCGTATTAATATTAGAAGAGAGTGGCGTGTACACTGTGCTCCCGCCCTAGACCGTTTCTTTGCAATGGAAAAGCGCAAAAGGCTAGACCACGTTGAATCTTTAAATCGTAACTTAGAAACTTGCGTATTTAGAAAAGACTTCGATGAACCTGACAACTGGCAAGAGGCTTTAACTTTAACTAAAAAAGCTATCGAAGCTATGGGCTTAGACGTAGCTTGTGTTGATTTGGCTTGGTCTGGTAAGTTTTTTTATATTATTGAAACTAATGCCGCTTCTGGCTTAGGTGAGGAAACAAAGGCTTGGTACGAGCAATGCTATAGAGAAGTAGCTGAAATAAAAACACAAAACGCTTGACTTGTCGAAATTAAAAGCTATATTACTGTATGAACAAAATCGGACTCCTAGCAGACATCGAAGATAATAAATGGTCATTCAATATGGCTTACATGACTTGGGCAAGGCGTTTCTGCGGAAATGTAGAGCTTATTTCTCCCTTAGATAAAGATTTGAGAACAGATTTAGACCTACTAATTCTTCCTGGGGGCGCTGACGTTCTACCTTTTAGATATGGTGAACACTTGAAAAATGGTTATTGCGGAATGCCGAATTTCCGTTATGAGGAATTTGATATGGTTATGTTGCCTCAATATGTTGACCAAGGAACACCTATCTTTGGTATTTGTCGGGGACTTCAAACCTTAAACGTACACTTTAAAGGTTCTCTCCATCAGCATATTTTTGATGAGCCTAACTCTAGGTTTAGAACTGATACGGTTCATAAAATTAGAACTGCTCAAGGTTACTTTGATGTTAACTCTATGCACCACCAAGCCATTAAAAAGCTTGGGCAAGATTTAACTAGCATCGCGGCTAGTGTTGAAATTGAGAAGAAAAAGCCCGAAAAACTTCGTTATATCGAAGGTATCAGGCATAATAATCTACCAATCGCAGCAGTTCAATTTCACCCTGAGGAATTGTGCTTTAACACAAAAGCTAATCCAGCTACGGAATGGGTAGATAATCTAGTTTTATCAATCGCAAAATGAAATACTTCTTGCTAGATACAAGAAATAAAAATAAATGTATTCTTTCTACGGAAGACCCAGAAGAGGCGGCCAACGCATTTTATGAAGAGAACGGTAATATTGATACGGAAAATTGGGGGGATATTACGCTCTTTTCCTTATGTTTGTTTGATCGTGAGATAAAAAAAATAGACCCGATGGAAGTTTTCAAACTTTACCATTGACAACAACTAAACTTGTGATATATTGAAATATGAATTGCTTTATTTGTAAAGACGCTAGATGGGTGCTCTCAGCAATCCCCTCTCGCAATGGTTCACTTACTTTAACTAAAAAAGATTGTGACTTTTGCGGTAGAGAGTATTATGTTTTTCTAACTCAGCCACAACTTAGGCAAAGTGGCAAAGCATTCAAAGACATTATCTCTAAAAAAGGGGTTCAATTTATTGCTTCTGACAAAATGAGGAGCACTACTCAAGCAGTAGAGTTAGGCTCTGAGTTACCAATTAGCAATTTATACCTACGAAATGTTTCTCTTCCAGATGAAATGATTAAATCTGTTAGGGGTAGGGGCGAAATTATTAAAGTAACAGGTTCATACTTGTATGGCTTGATTATTAAAAAAATGATTGAATATCAAAAGCTAGAAATTAAAAAATCTGGCTTGTCAAATGAAATTAAAGACCTTGCTTGTAAAAATTTGAGGGAGTCACAAACCAATACAGTATTAGGATATACTGCTATAACTATCACTTGTTAATGAAATATCTATATTTTAGTTTAAGTTGGGCGATAGACCGTAACGACAAAGGTTCTTACGACCTTTATCTCCTTTGCGGCAGAAATTACTTTTGTACTCCATTTGCTTATGATGAGTATTTCTCAGAAGAAAAACTTAGGAAAGATACGGGTATTAGCGACCTTTATTTTGTTGGAACTGGCGTAAAAGATGCGAGTGCCAGAAAACTTTCTAAAAGAGACGACAGAAGCTTTTTCTGTCCTAGAGAAGTTATCTATCAAGAGCAGTTAAACTTTCAAAACGATAATCCAAAATCAGTTTTGGCCGAAGACTTCCAGATTGGATTTTCGGATTTTAGTAACATTTTAAACACGATTTTGTTAAAAAGATTTGACTTAATCGAAAGTGTGGATTATGATGGGAAAAGACCAGTAACCTCTCTAAGTAATTTGGTCAACTCTAGACTTTGCATAGTAAATGTAAAATATTATGGTAAACTTGAATTTAGAGAAAGTCTTTACGCTTGTAGGGGGAAAATTACGGCAGACTTTTTTGAACATTTAAAACCGTTTGTTAAACATTTTGGACTTGACAAAGGCAATGAGATTGAAAAACTTTTGGAGGGTGTAGAAGAGGAAAAAAACAAAGGTTTCGAACATTATAAAAAAATGCTAAAAGAAATGCAAGTTAGTGATGCGATATCTTTCAAAAAAATAAATTACCAAAATCTAGCAAAGCGGGGTGAAGGTTTCGGAAATCCTTATATTCAAGGAATTCCTCAAGAACTTAGAGGGATAAATAACTTAGCAAACGAGGACATTTTCTAAAATGGAAGTACCACAAAATATATCTGCATATTCCCATACCCCGCAAGGGGTAAAAACAAGTAGGGTTCACTTGTTTGGAAAACAATTTGTACAAACCGAATTGACAAGCGGTACTGTTAATCCTAAAGACAATAAGGTTTTTCTAAACGGCGCTCTTTATGGGCATGATAATTTTGTAAATGGCGGAAAGGCTGTTGTAGTCGGAAATCCGTTTGCAAAAGAATTAATGGACGACTCCGAAACTCCAACAAAGGAATGGGCCGGAGAATTCTATGTAAGAAAAAAACCCGTAGGAATCAGCGTTTCTTTTTCTCGCTTTGATGGTAATAATTACGTTCGTATTTTAAATCCAGACAGGGGTTATTTTGATGCGTTAGATAGACAACTATTCGAAACGTTTGGCGATGAGAGAGATTATAGCAGAATCGTTTCCGACATTTTAGATAAAGACGAAGGTTTTCAGAAAATCTTAAAAGATATGTCTAAAACAAAGTCTTCTTTTTTGCACTTTTTCTTTCACGTTACTTCTCCAAAACTCCATTATAAAACCGAGAACGAAACGGTTTATATTACTGATATTGTATCTACTGCTGCGGGAACTACAGAGCCTATTTATACAATGGAAAAGCTTTATGAAGCTGTAAAGCTTTATAACTTAAATCTTTTACCTCTAGCATCAGAAGAGATTGGAAATTTTCAAACGGCTAATAGAGAGCTACTAAAACAAGAGGCTTGGCAATATATTATTTATTTTGATAACAACCAAACTCGCTTTAAGTTAACTAACTCAGACTATCCAATAAAAAAAGTTGAAATCCCTAAGCTAAAAGAGTTCACCTTTAAAGCTTTATGTACAGAGTTTTCTTACTGGTTTTTGAGTAAAAATTCAATTGAAAGACACAACTTAAATCCACTTATATCTAGAATGGTAGAAAGGGCGGATAATCTAAAAGAAAAAGAGAGTCAAGATGCTGCTATGCAGAATATTGATTTACTAGATCAATCTGCCAGAAAACTTATTACCAAAGACAAAATAGCTAAGTGCTACGCATCAGGTTTATTGATTGAAAGAGGGGTTAAATCTATAGACAAAATTACCCCACAAGATCGCGGTTGGATTAATGCGTGTATGTCGGGGGACGTTAAAGAAAAAGGTCTACAGTCTTTTGTGTGGGCGCATATAAATAACTCCCTGCCATCTATTTATGCTCTAGGAAAAATGTTAGAGCAGACAATTGAAATAGATGAAAATGAACCTATTAATCCATTCGCGTATTAATTTATGAGTAAACTAAAACAAACATTGGCCGAGAAGGGTTTAAAGCTTCGTCGGGTTGTGCATTATCGAAATCTTCGCAAGGTGGACGGGGTACAATTCCCTCCATTCGCTCCAGACTTCGCAATTAAAGCAATGGGGCTAGGGGGCTTGATTGAGCCTAGGGGCGGCACAACCATTGTTACTATCTGTGACGCAAATGGGAAGACTGTTAGCGGAGTCGCGGAGTGTCACAAGAACGATAGTTATAAAAAGAAAGAGGGCGTTAAGATCGCGGCTGAAAGGGCTGTAGAATCTTTTACGATTGAGGCCCAATCGTAATTAATTCTTGACAAAGGTAAAAACTGGCTTACTATGTGTTATGAAGGGTAAAAAAACTTGTCCAAACTGTAACAGTATTATTCCTGCTAGAGCCGCCAGTTGCTCTTGTGGGTTTAAATTTTACGATAAAAAAATCGTACCAGAAAAGAAAGAACCCGTACAAGAGGCGGGAAAAGGGAGAAAACAATGCCCCCAATGCTCAAAATTCAACGGAGTAAGAACTGCTAAGTGCGAATGTGGGCATGATTTTACTATGCTCCCAGCTAAAGCACCAAAGTTTGTTCCTAAAAAGTTTTACGTAAATACGAGCGCGGAGGATATTATTCCAGAACCACAAAAACAAGAGGGGGAAAAGTATAGTTTTTTGACTGGCACTATTGAGGGGAGAAAAATAGGCTCTAGGGTTTTAGTTCCTTCTGGAGTATGTCCCAGCCTAATTAAAGATTTTTCCGACGAAGGAATTATGTCTTGGGCAAAAAGTGTTTTTAATGAATACTACAATACCAAACAAGGGGCTTGTTTAACTAAAGAGGCTATCTTTTATTTCGCCAGACAGTCTATTAAAAATGACGACCTTAAAAATCAAAAGGTTAATGAGGTTTTAAATTCAAATGTTTGTGCTTCATTTTTTGTTTAAAAAAGATTTGACAATAACTTTTTATGTGTTATATTGAGGGGTAAGTGAAACTCAAACCAAAAACAAACAAAAGCATGAAAAACACAGAAGAGCAAGTAGTAGTTGAAAAGCGCAAGGTAGGCCGCCCAAAGGGTAAAAAGGTCGATTGGTCGCGTGTGACGGGTCGGGATTGGCAGTACAAGAGCAATGCCGAGATTGCTGTTATTGCCGATACTTCAACGGTTAACGTTTTCCTTAAACGCAAAAAGTTGAATGCACTTGGAGCCGCTAAGTATCGCGGTAAAAAGATTCGGTTGGGTCGCCCACCGATGAACAAAGGCAAGTAATTAAAATACGGGGGCGGGGTTTCTCGCCCCCTATTTACCAATTCTATGCAAACCAGCCCCTTCCAAAACGTAGACCATTTACTAGCAACCTGCCCATTTTGCGGAAGTACGACTAACTTCCAATCTAAAGCACTAAGGCTTGACGTTGGACATCAAAATGTTAACGTGGAAGTCGTACCCATTTCTCACCTAGATAATCTTAATTATTTTGCCCCCTATATGTGCGAGCATTGCGCGGGTTTATTTTACTTTTCTCAAGAAAATTTTGGCATCGTTCCAACAATATTTTTCGGTGACGTTGGCTTGGTAAGGGATGGCAACGATTTTAAGCACGTTTGCAAGTCTAACCCGTTTGCAACGCATTCTGTATTTATTATAAGGGGAACTTTTGGGTGTGGCAAAACGGAACTTACCCATAAAATTATCAGAGAGTCCCCAATGAAAAGTAAAACGTCCATTATTGAAGTTGAAGATCAAATGGGCCGTAAACTAGGCTCAATGGATATTGTTAAAAATGAAGCAAATCTTAGATCGCTAGCTATTGCAAAATTCGGAGACTATTTAAAAAGTAAAACAGATAATATTATCGTTAGCGGGCTTTTGCTTAGACTAAAAGATGTTGAGGAGTACCTTTCGAGAGTAGAAGAAGCCCCTTTAAATTATGGCGTTCAAGTCATTAACTTGAACCATAAAAAATATAAAACTCAAAGAATGGCTAGTGCTCAAATAATTGAAACTTATAGGGAAAGGTTTGAACCATGAAAATAGGCGACTTTCTTATTCAGGGTGGGAATGTTCTTAAAAAACCTAGGGCTACAAAAGTAGTAGCTATAACAAAAGATCAAATCTGTTTAGAAATTCTCCAACCGTCAGATTCAGGAAGGAAGACTTATCATTACATGACGGGCAAGGCGGCTGAACAGGTTGAAAAAGTAAGTAAAAAAACAAAGGTAGATATTTGGAAAATCGGTTAAGAAATTGCTTGCATTTTTTCGAAACCAGAGTATATTGCGTTGCCATTAGTGTTTTAGGTCAAACTCACAATTTGACATGGCGGCGGAATGGAAACTTTATTACTAATTTTATTTGCGGCTTTTATATTAGCTTTACTTTTTAAACCTCAATATTCCACAGAAGTTTTTTGTCTATTAATTATTTTGTTTATACTTTATGCCATCTAAAAAATACAAATCTCCAGAAATTAGGATTAGAAAAATGCTGGTCGCTATGGGTGGGGAGTATGCCGATGAGCATATTAAGCACATTTTCACAAGAGAGATTTTTGGAGAAACTGAAATTAACGGAGTTATTTTTACCCCAGATGAGTTAGAAATTTTCGTCGAACCAAAAATTAGGAAAGAGTACCTTTTGTTTTTATGGAGAAAGCGGTTTAATAAAATCTGTCGGCAAATTTTTCACGAGGATAACGAGAAAAAAATAGAACAGAAAAAACAAACACAAAAATACATATTGACAAAATGTAAAAACCTGTCAAAATAACAAAATGAAATATACAAAATACGCACTACTGACGCTTCTAACAATCTTTGTTTATTGTGTAGCTGTCCCATCGCTGATTAGCTTGGCCGATACTATTTATAATATCGGCGGTATCCTACTCGCAATTTTTTACCCGCCTATTTTAATAATGTTAGTGAAAAAAGATATGAAAAACGTAATGAAAAAGCTGGGCCTATTGGCGTTGTTGGTTTCCACAATTGGCATGATGAGTTCATGTTCTGTCGAAAAGGTTCCTGCTGGAACTGTAGGGGTTAAATTTAATCTTTATGGCGATGATAAAGGAGTTCAAGCGAACGTTGTGCCCCCTGGGAGGTATTGGCTTACGATTAACGAGGAGATTTATGAATTCCCTCTTTTTATGCAAAACGTAATTTGGACAAAGGATATTCGTCCAGAATCTCCCACGGATGAATCAATTACATTCCAAACTGTAGAAGGGATGGAGGTAGGGGCCGATATTGCCCTTTCTTATCGGATTGAGGAGGCTAAAGTACCTCAACTGTTTCAAAAGTATCGAAAAGGTATTGAGGAAATTACTGATACGTTCCTAAGGTCAATTATTAGGGACTCTTTTACTAAATTTGCCTCAGTTATGAGGGTAGACGCGGTATATGGAGAAGGAAAATCTAAGTTACTTGAAGACGTAAATAAACACGTAACAGAATATGTTGCCCAAGATGGAATTATTATTCAAAAAATTTCCATTGTAGGCTCATTTAGACTACCTCTCGCAGTCACACAATCATTAGATTCAAAAATTGCGGCAATGCAAAAGGCGGAGCAAACTCGCAACGAAATCGAACAGTCGAAAGCAGAGGCACAAAAACGAGTAGAGGAAGCGAATGGTGAGGCGCAAGCAATCCTATCTAAAGCTAAAGCGGAAGCAGAGGCAAACAAGATGCTAACCGAAAGCCTAAGTGCGGAGGTTATCAATTACAAAGCCTTGCAAATTTGGGATGGTAAATTACCACAAGTAACGGGTGGAACTATCCCGTTTATTCAAGTTACGCCTAAGCCTTAATTAAGTTAAAAGCAGGATAAGTTAAGCCGCCCAGAAATGGGCGGTTTTTCTATTTGACAATTGAATAATTAATTGTATTCACAATTAGACCATATAGTGTATAAGAACTATATGGAAAATAAAATCTCAACTAAGCATTGCCGTTCTTGCGATAGAGAAAAACCTATTAATGAAATGTGTATAGGTAAGCTTTTATGTAAAAAATGTCACTGTGTAAACGAGAAAAAACGAAGGGACTCTTGGAGTGACGAGGAGCGAAAAATACAATACAAAAGGATTCATAAGTTAGCGAAAGACGCAAAACATAAATTATCTCTATCAAGTGACACATTAAAAAAAATTAACTTTTGGATTAAAAATATATTTCAAAGAGCGAGAGAATCTAAACAATTTGAAAGCCGAAAAACAATAAGCGAAGAAATTCTACGAGAAAAGTGCTTAGAATCTTTAAAAAAATTCCCCGAAATAAATTTTTGTTTTATCGCGGGTAGCGGTTCGTTAAGAGCGGATATGGCATCTTTAGATAGGATTGATTGCAGTAAGCCATATAGTGATGAAAATATTCAAATAATTCCCTTGTGGCTAAATTCGGCTAAATTAGATTTGACAGAAGAGGAGTTATGTGATAAGATAATTAACTTCTCGTTAAACAATGAATATATTCGCAACAAACTCAGACCCTATTTTGGCGGCAAAGACACTTTGTAACAAGCATGTAATTAAAATGTGTACAGAATCGCGTCAAATGCTAGAGTCTGCATTTCCCGATCACAGTAAAGCGTATTACAGCCATCCAGCTTCGATTTGGGCTAGGAGTTCAAAAGAAAATTTTGAATGGCTCTTAACTCACGCAATTGCCCAATGCGAGGAGTACACACGCCGATATAAGCGCGAACATGACACACAAAAGCATATCGAATGGGTTGTAGACAACTATAAACATTTAAATTTTCCAAAAATCGAACTAACTCCATTCGCTAGGTGTTTTGGCCCATTTAAACAAATGTTAGACGCTAATCAACCAGACACCCTACTGGCTTATCAAGAGTTTTACAGATTAGACAAAATTTCCTTTGCAAAATGGCCGACTATAGACATGATTCCCGATTGGTGGGTTGAAAAGTCAGAAAAATTTGTTGACAAAAACTTTAAAGATGGTACTTATATTAAACGATGAACACATTTGAAAAAGTAGTAATAACAATTTTATTTGTTGCATCCATTGTAGCTTTGTGTTATGCTGGGTTTAATATTAGTAATTTTGTTAAAACGTTTCCATGAATCAATATAGGAAAGAAAGGTGTATTGAGATAGCTAAAAAATTGTCCGATTTAAGGACGGGCCGCTCCTTGCACTTTTCATTTATCCTAGATAAAAACAAACTTCTAATAACGGCAGCAAATAGTTATAAAAAAAGTCACCCCCAAAAACAATTTGGAATATATGTACCTGCGCGTCCGACTACAAATTATCAGGCTGGTTTGCACAGCGAAATTTCAGCAATCAAAACCTTTCTTTCTAGGTTTAGGAACACGGATTTCTCAGGTCTTACCCTTTTTAATGTAAGGATAGGAAAAGACGGGTTAGTACAAATGGCGGCACCTTGTAAAAATTGCCAAAAAGTACTTGACTCTTTCAATTTCAAAGCTATATTACATACTTGACATCCGACGATAAACACAAAGGAATATAGAAGGTTAAGCTCACGCTTTAACTTTCCTGCTTCGACGCAGACTGCCCCGAAGAACGTAATCCTTCGCTGGTCTTTCGTCTGCTCCACAGGCGTACGGCACCGCTTGTCCAGCGGCTAAAATATTTTTGGCTGCATTTATATCTCTATCATGTATAGCACCACATTCACACGACCAACTTCTCTGATTAAGAGAAAGTTGTGTTTTTCTTCCACAGCAAGAACAAGTCTTGCTAGATGGCCAGAACCGATCAATAACGATCAATTCTCTACCATACCATTCAGCTTTATATTCTAACATGGTGCGAAACTCGCGCCACCCTTGTTCGCTTATACAGCGAGACAGTTTGCGGTTTTTAACCATATTTTTTACAGTTAAATCCTCAATAGTAATTGTTTGGTTTTCACGAATTAACTTTGTGGATAGTTTATGGAGGAAATCTTTTCTAGTATCTGAAATATGTTGGTGCAAACGAGCCACCTTAATTCTAGCTTTTTCTTTATTTTTAGAACCTTTTTGTTTTTTAGAGTGGCTTTTTTGAAGTCTTGCTAGTTTTTTTCTTAAGCGTCTAATTCTTTTAGGTTGGTTAAATTTTTCTCCACTAGAAGTAGAAACAAAAGTTTCAATTCCTAAATCTAGACCTATTTTATTTTCCAAAGTAGCGAGTTTGGTTATTTCTTCTTCACATAAAAACGAAACAAACCATTGTCCTGCCGCGTTTTGAGAAACTGTACACTGATTAGGAGAATCTGAAAGAGTGCGTGACCACTTAACCTTAATAGGCGTTTTAATTTTTGCCAAAAACAAATCGTTTCCTTTAATAGAAAAGGCGTTATCTAAAAATCTGGCAGAGCCGCCATTTCTCTTACTCTTAAAAGATGGGTAGCCGCTTCTTTTTTTGAAGAAATTAACGAAAGCAACATCTAAATTTCTTAGAGTTTGTTGCAGGGTGACACTAGAAACTTCGTTTAACCATTGAGTTTCTTCTTGAGTTTTTAGTTCGGTTAAACCTTTAGCTATTGAATTATAAGAAACACTCTTTTTGTTTTGAACCCAAGATTCGCTCTTTTTATTTAAAGCCCAATTATAAATAAATCTGCAAGAACCTATAGTTTTTCTCAAAACAATTTCTTGTTCTGAGTTTGGATAAATTCTAAATTTGTAGGCTTTGTGGGACACATTTTAGTTTTACACATAGTTTTAGAAAAAGAGAACTATTTTTTCTAAAAGTTTTTGTTGACAAAATAATCGAACGTGTTATAGTTTGTATTATAATGCACGACACACTTCAACAAATTGCGAGACAAAAAGATATTGGAGCATTGGATAATTGCTATATCTTTCAAAAAGAAAATGGGCGACTTTCCGAGGAGTATACCTGTAAAGACTCTCTTTTATCTCGGTTAAAGTTTAATAATAGTGACTTTTTTGGGGATTGTCGAAACACAAACGTTTTCTTCTTTTTTAGTTGTCGAGATTTTA
>SXGQ01110369.1_pt1 | contig 16301 bp, 10 predicted proteins | sample 3178371 | NCBI WGS metagenome assembly SXGQ01 (sample SAMN11356859, study PRJNA531348) | freshwater metagenome | isolation source: freshwater sample F1-20 | place: China: Fuxian Lake, Yuxi | collected 2017-12-25
GCGGCGGCGGCGGCGGCGTGGGCCCGGGCGGCGGCGGCGGCGCGGCTGGCGCGATCGGTTCAACACTCCAGCCCCAGACAACAATCCTTCCCACCGGCCCCGTGCTGGACGTGCTGCCCACTGTGGCGGCCGATGGCTATACCATCAGCATGTCGCTTATCCCCTCGATCACGCAGTTTATCGGCTACGACGCGGTGCCGCCGGAGTTCGCTGGCGCGATTCAGGCGCAGTCCGTCGGTTCCGGCACGGTCGGTGTCTCCCTCACGGCGCAGGTTCCCTTGCCCCGCACACGCGTCCGCCAAGTGGTGACGCAGTGCATCGTCTGGGACGCGCAAACCGTCATGCTGGGCGGGCTGATCTCCGAGGACATCGTGAACACCAAGGACAAGGTTCCCGTGCTGGGTGACCTGCCGCTGGTGGGCCGGCTCTTCCGCAGCGAGACTAAGACGAACAAGAAAAAGAACCTCGTGATCTTCGTCACACCCACGATCATTGATCCCGCCGGCAACCGCGTGCACACGGACGAGGAGATGCCCTTCGCCGCGAGCAACACGCCGGCCCAGCCCTCGCCGATCAGGCCGAATTAATTTCTCCCCTCCGGCAGCGGTGTCCACCGTCCACAACGAGGGCAGTTTCCCTGCCTCGACTCCTCCCGGCAGCTCCCGATTGCTGATCGTGGACGGCCATGCCTACGCCTACCGCGCGTTCCACGCCATCCGCCAGCTCAACGCGCCCGACGGTTCGCCCACAAACGCCATCTACGGGTTTATCAAGATGCTCGGCAAGATGCGCGCATCGCTTGCGCCCACGCACATCGCGGTGATCTGGGATGGTGGCCTCTCCGCCGAGCGCACGACCGCCCATCCCGAATACAAGGCGCAACGGCCGTCCATGCCCGAGGGACTTGCGCGGCAGATGGACGGAATCGTCGAGTATCTGCGTGCGGCGGGCATCGCCTCCTGGTGCCACGACGGCGTGGAGGCGGACGATTGGATTGCCGCAGCGGCTCGTCGCGCGGCGGCGGCAGGCGTGCAGGTGGTCATCGCGAGTGCTGACAAGGATTTCATGCAGCTCGTTGCCACCGGCATCGGCCTGTTGAACCCGAACGACAAGACCGAGCGGATATGGTCGGCGGCGGAAGTGGAGGCGAAGTCTGGCGTGAGGCCGGAGCAGATCGTGGACTGGTTGAGCCTGGTCGGTGACGCCGTGGACAACATCCCGGGCGTGCCCGGAGTGGGCCCGAAGACTGCGACCAATCTGCTGCGGCAGTTCGGGTCCATCGCATCGCTCTACGAGCGGCTGGCGGAGGTCACCTCGGATCGCGTGCGGCAAAATCTGGTGGATGCGGCATCAGTCGTGGAGCGGAATCGGGAATTGATCCGCCTGCGTGATGACGCAGGAGCGCCGTTCAACCTGGCGGAGACTCTGCCGGGCGCTGAAGCCACGGGCCTGCTCATGGAGCTGTTCGGACGCTGGGGATTCCGCTCGATGAGGCAGGCGCTAGAGGCGCAGGCCGGGCCTTCGCAGGGGGAGCTTTTATGATCTTGAAAAACCCTGCCAACACCCGGGAAACAAAGGGCTTCCGGCGCTTGTTCTCGGTAATACTCCGTAGGATTTGCGGGCAAGAAAGCGTGGACATTGGAACGCCACTTTGATAGTTCTAACCGAAAGCGTATGCCGCCCATTTCCCGTGCTCTCGCGAGGCTGTTTGCCTTGCTCCCCGTCTTGTGCGGGGGCGCGGTGGTTTTTGCGCAGGGCACCTACTCCCGGCTGGCGGGGGAATATTCCTTGTCTGTGGCGCTGCGCGGCGATCAGACACGTCCGGCCCTCGCGTTCGGTCCGGCTGGTGGCTACGTGGTCTGGCAGGACAATGTCACCGACGGCGATGGCACCGGCATCAGCGCGCAGCGGCTCAACGACAATCTCTCCGGAACGCTCGCGCCGGTCCGGGTCAATGAACTGGCGGCAGGCCATCAGGAGCATCCGCAGGCAGCGGTGCTTCCCAATGGCGGCGCGGTGTTTGTGTGGCAGGGCGGCGCGCTGGGCTTCCAAAAAATCTACGCGCGGTTTCTGAACCCGGACGGGACCTTCGCCACGGGCGATGTGCTCGTCGGTGCGGACACCAACCAGACCAGCCTCCAGCCGGCGGTCGCCGTGCTCGCGGGCGGCGACGTGGTGGTCACGTGGGCGCGCATGGAGGCAGACGGACACTTGCAGGGCATCTGCGCGCAGCGGTTGTCCGCAGCCGGCGCGTTGCTCGGAGGCGAGTGGGTGGTCAATCAGGCGACGCTCTACAACCAGGCCAAGCCATCGGTCGCGGCGCTCGCTGGGGGCGGCTTCGTGGTTGCGTGGGTGTCTGAGTCCGTGCGCGGGTTCGATCCAAACGTGATTGAAACACTTTCCGACTCCTACGCCGTGGACATTTTTGCGCGCCGATACGATGCGGCAGGGAGTGCGTTGGGGAATGAATTCAAGGTCAACTCGCAGCCCTACTATTGCGATCATCCTGCGGTGGCTCCCGGTGCAGATGGCGGTTTCACCGTGGTGTGGGAGCAACGCGATGCAGCGGTGCGGACCAACAGCTTGGACGTCATCGCGCGCAGCTACGATGCCGCCGGTGCGACCGTCACCCCCGCCACCGTGGTGAACTCCACCACCTATGGCGACCAATATGCGCCGCGCATCGCCGCGCAGGGCAGCTCCCTGATGGTGGTGTGGACCAGCATTGGGCAGGACGGATCGTTCGAGGGGATTTACGGCCGCGCGCTCACCGGTTCCGGCGTGGCGGCTGGCGATGAGTTTCTCGTCAACACCACCACGGTGAACCGGCAGCTTCACCCGGCGATGGCGGCGGACACCGCCGGGCGCTTGCTGGTGGTGTGGGCCAGTTACACCGGCGTGGCTTCCGGCACTGACCTTTACGCGCAGCGCTATGCGTCCGGCCAGCCCGTTCCGGTGCCCGGCGCGCCCAGTGTCAACGCACTCAGCCAGTCGCGGCTGGCCGTGTCATGGGCCGAGCTGGCTGGCTACGACCTGCTGCACTACGCGCTCTACATGCATGGCAGCACTCTTGCGATCACGACGACGAACCAGCTCGTGGTCATCAGCAACCTCGTGGCCGGCAGCACGCACTCGTTCCGCCTGGAATACGTGCTGCGCGATGGCCGCCGTTCGCCGCTCTCGGCTGCGGCGAGCGCGCCGACTTGGGGCGAGGACTCTAACTTCGATGGCTTGCCGGATGACTGGCAGTCGCGTTTCTGGGGGCTGAACCCGCTGGCATGGCCCTCCGCCACCGCGGATACCGACGGTGACGGCGCGACAAACCTCCAGGAATTTCTCGCGGGCACGAGTCCCACCAGCCGCGCCAGCTCCCTGCGGCTCGACATGATGCGCAACGGCCAGGGCCTGTGGCTCAACTGGAACTCCGAGCCGGGCTTCGTTTATCAGGTGCAGATTTCAACCAACGCCACGACTTGGCAAAACGTCGGCACCGCCCGCTTCGCTCCCGGCTCCGGGGATGCGGTGTCGGTGGGCGGCGGTGACCTGCGGTTGTATCGAATCATCCGAATGAGATGAGGGGTCCCATGCAACGGCTGATCAAAAAACTATTCGTGCTCGGCACCGCGAGCCTGCTCACGGTCAACGCCTCGGCGTTCTCGCTCATGGGCCCGTTCGCGAGCTGGCAGACGGCCGCCACCGGCTTCAACCTGCCGGGCGACGTGGGCGGCCCGATGAACTTCTTCGAGGGATACCGCGTCACGGTGCCGATCCTCAACTACGGCTACGACGCAACCTTCCTCAATTTCTTCGGCTCCAACGGCGTGGCGGCGATCGAGTCAGCGATGACTATTCTAAACGCCGTGCCTGCCGCCAGCGCGATGAGCCCCAGTCTGGCAGAGTTCCCCGTGCAGGCGGTCGGCCCGGCCAACGCCACTGCCGCCGGCTTGCAGGTGTTCGACCTGAAATCTGCCGCCCTCTCGACGGTTCTTGGACAGATGGGCCTGGCCAGTCCCGAGCGGTGGACGTATACCCTGCGGGATCGTGTGGTGGTCGCCAACACGACCAACTACACGGTCATCCAGCGCAACTATGACCCGGTCAACTTGCTGCCCACGAACATCGTCAACGGCGTCCTCTACACCTACACGGTGACGGAGGGACTGCTGCCGGGCAATTATACCGATGCCGTGGAGACGCGCGTCAGCGGCAACGCGAACAACCGCTCGGTGGCCAGCCTCGACGACGGACTTGGGCTGGGCCCCGGTCAGTTCTTCACCAGCCTAACCCGCGATGATTATGGTGGGTTGCGGAATCTGCTGCGTTTCAACAGTGTCAAAACGGAGACACTGGCGGATGGGGCCGGGTCCGTGACGCTGGCGGACACCACCTCGCCGTTTGCCCCCTTCCAAGGGACCAACGCACAGACCAACGTGGCCGTCGCTACTGCCCGGCGGCCCGGCATTGACAAGGTCTCCTTCAACTCGATCGCCATAGACTCGCTGCTCAACGTGGCCATCCGGCAGGTGACCAACCGCTACGTGGACACCTTCTATCACCCGACGAACGCCTACCTTACGAACCAGACCCTGCAGCGCGTAATCAGCCTGCCGGACATCCTCTTTACGGCGGGAGACCTGTTGGTCGTCGACGGTGTTCCGGTCATGATAAACACTCCCCGCACGAGTTCGAGTTGGGTGAACAATTCTGCCCTGAACACCGTGGGTGGCGGTTCCGGCATCCGATCCGGCCCCGGAGTGATTCCAGCGGCAACATCCAACGCCACGGCCATCGTGATCGAGTTCAGCACGCTGGGACCGAGCCGGCTGAACACCTCCGCTGCAGGCGCGCGGTTCATTGCCGAGCGCAATTCAATCGTCAACGGCGTGTGGGGCTTCTTCGACACTACCACCATTTACTCGGTGTTCCCGGACGGGCTGACCATCCAGAATTTGGAGCGACAACTCTACGGCCCATGAGGAAGCCTCTCGACGCAGCGAACAACGTGGTTCCCAGCCAAGTGGCTCGGTGGCTGAGGTTGATGGCGTTGGTCGCCGGCCTTCTGGTCGGCTCCGCAGGGTCGGCGCGGGCGGCGACCACGCCTCTGTTCGTCAATGAGTCGAACACGAACAACCCCTCGATTGACGCCACGGCAGTCGTCAACATTGGCACGATCAACGCGACGAACTCGGTATTCCTTTTCGCCCCGATTTTATTTCAGACCCTCAACACGCTGAACTTGACGAATACCATCAGCGGCGTGTTCTCGGGCGACTTGGGCTTTGATTTTGGCTTCACCACCAACACTTCCCGGCTCTTCTCCGACTACTTCGTCAACCAGGGCATCATCCGGGGCGACAATATACGGGTCACTGCGACCAACGTCCTCAACCACGGCGATCTGAGCGCTGGCGAGCTGCTTCTGTTGCAGGGCAACAATGTCAACCTGACGCGCTCGGTCCTGACCGCGACGCTGAACAATTCCCTGACGACTTCCACCACGGGGTCTCGCTCGGTGGACACCAACGGCGTCGTCACCTATCAGAACCCCAGCGCCGTCACTGACATTTACTGGGGGGCAGGCACGGGCAACGTGATGACGGCGTCCGCTGGGTTTGGTGGCCTCTTCCTGTCATCGCTGGACTCGCTCGTGGGCGGCTTCCGTCCACCGCAGGCGTCCTCACCGAGCCATGAAGTGCAATCCAGCGGTTTCGGCGGCTTCGGCCGTTTTCCGAACATCTCAGGGACAAATTTTATCTCCTTCGTCCGCACCAACCGGCAGGGGACAAACGTGAACATCCAGGTGGTGCTGGTGCAGCCGAACACGGCGAACACCAACCTGTCCGTGGACGTCCGCTTCGCCTCGCTGAGTGGGCGGGGTGGCGGCGGCGGTAATTTTTTCCAAGGCATCACGCCCATCGTGCGCTTCAGCACGTTTGGTTCTGACATCACGACCGGGGGGCTTTACACCAACAACCTCTACTTCATTGACTATATCAACAGCCAGACCAACTCGTTGCTGTCGGACAACACGACGGCCAGTTCCTCGCGTCCCGCAGGCTATGAACTGAGCCGCGGCTCCACCTACGACTTTTTCTTCACGCCCACCTTCAGTTTCACCACGAACTTCGACATTAGCGGCATCTCGTTTTTCCAACCCGACTACGCCCAGAGCGTCGTCACCAACAACTTCTACTCGGCCTGGCAGGCGTCGGTCGGCAACGCGGCCAATGCGCCCGGCTCGGCCACTTACGTGCCGCACTTGGATGACCCGACAAACTCGCCCGGGCGCATTGACATCACGGCCAACAACCTGGACATCCGCCTGGCACGCATCAAGGCCGACAACCTCGTCAGCATTCATGCCACCAACCTCGTCAGCAGCGACGCCGTCATCATTGATGCCCCTTTCATCCAGCTCTTCATCGCCAACACCAACACGACGCTCACGCTGACCAACTTCGCCGCGAGCCAGGTGGCGCGCCCCAACGGGACGCTTTCTTTTTACAGCACCACGTGGACGAACTTTTCCACCAACGCCGGTTTCAGCTATCATTATCATGTGCTGATGGTGGATGCCTCGCAGTTGACCGGCGTCACGCCGGTGACGCTGCAGGAGTTCAACGTCCGTGGCACCAACGTGATCATCAACAACGCCTTGAACATTGGGCGTGTGATCCGGGTGGATTCCCCGGCGCTGACCTTCAGCGCCTCCAGTTCTCTGAACCTTCCTCAGTCGACCGCGCCGAACCTTACGTCCACCAACTTTCCGAACCTGAACTACTTCACTAATTTGGGAGCCATCATGGTGGAGTTTCAGTGCGCGCTCGGCAGCGACCGTCCGACACCCATCGCCAGCTTTGTCAACCGCGGCATCTTCACTGCCAACAACATCACCATTCGGGCCACGGACTACGAGAGCACAGGCACGAATCTCACACGGTCGCTGGTCGGCGGGGTGAACGTCGGCGGCGGTGGCCCCATTTCCATCACGGCGGACTCTGCGAAGTTCGATGGCGGCAGCGGGACTGTGGGCATGCTCTCCGCCGGGGGCAGCATTCTACTGGCTGGCAACGATCTGAAAATTCGCGGCCATCAGTTGCTCACCGCCGGCAAGCTGATCCTAAGCCCCACCAACTCCCTGACCGACACCGGCGCGTCCGGCACGAACCGCATCAACTGCGCGCTGGGCTTCAGCCTCACCGTCAAGCCGGCCAGCGGCGACCTCCTGGGCACGACCATCTACACCACTGCGCCCTTCAACCGCGACGTGCCCCATGTCTGGGCAGGAAACAATTTCGGCCCCGTGGCTGCGGGCTACACCAACAACGCCGCGCTGGGCCGCCTGCTGCTGGACACCAGCAACAACGCGGTCTCCCTCAACTGCCTCTCCTTCGCCGGCACGGGCACCAACAACGCGCTCTACGTGGACTACCTTGAGCTGTCCGGCACGATCACCAACGATCTTGTTTCGCACCTGTTCATCGAGACGAACATGACGCTCTACTTCGCGAACGCCAACGTGCCGGTCCAGAATCTGGACGGGCAGCTTGGTGGCCGTCTGCGCTGGGTGAAGGATTACGCCGGTCTGAACACCGGCGTGGATGTCCGCCTGCCCGACGGGCGCACGGCGAAGGTCAACGTCGCCAAATTGAACAGCCCGGTGATTGATTCCGATGCCGACGGTGTGGTGAACGCGAGCGACCTCAGCCCGTTCGATGGCATCATCATGAACAGCCGCGTGACCTTCACGAACGTGCCACCGCTCACCGCGTTCGTCACTTGGGAGGCCGCCGCGCAGACTGTGTATCAGGTGGAGGTGAACACAAACCTCCTCGCGGGCACGTGGCAGTTCCTGTCGAACTTCACCAACTCCGCCTCCACGAACCGCGTGGTCACATTCTCCGACGTGGTGCCGGCGGGCGCAGCGGAGCGGTATTTCCGTGTTTCGTATCAACCTTGAGCAGGCGCATGGCAGAAACTCTTCATCGTCATCGGCGGTCAATGCCGGGTGCGGCTCTGCTTTCGGGCGGATGCCGGTGCGCGGCGCGGTGGATGGGAATGGTGGCACTGCTCCTGAGTTTGGGCAGCGCTCTCGCAGCGGAATTACCCGGAGTTTCCTTCGTGATGCTGGACGGCCAGCGTGTGCATCCGACTGCGATGACGGCCCGCCTCCGCCCAGGTGCAACAGTGGCCACCGCGCGCGCGGCGCTCGCTGCGGCAAAAATGCGTGTGGTGTGGGAATCAGCGGCCGTTCCTGGCTTGGTGATGCTCGACTTGAACCCGGACGAGGCGCGCCCGACGGCGGCGAACGCTCCAACGGAGTTGCGTGACCGCATGGCACAGCTCCGCCAGTCCGGTCATTTTTCCACCCTCGCGCCGGATTATGTGGGCCGCCTGTCCTTGGTGCCCACCGACACCTTCTTTCAGGATGGAACACTTTGGGGCCTGAGAAATCAGGGGCAGCTTGGCGGTGTGGCGGGTGCGGACATCGGCGTCACGAACGCGTGGGACATCACCGTGGGATCCACCAACGTCATCGTCGGCATCATTGATTCCGGCATCCGCTACACCCACAACGATCTCGCCGCCCAGATGTGGCGCAATCCCGCGGAGGTCGTCGGCGACGCGCAGGACAACGACGCCAACACCTACGTGGACGATGTGTTCGGCATCAACGGCATCACCGGTTCCGGGGATCCTAACGACGACAACGGCCACGGCACGCGCGTGGCGGGCGTGATCGGCTCCGCGCCCAACAACGGCCGGTCCCACGTCGGCGTCGCGTGGAACGTCCGCCTGATGGCCTTGAAGGCAACCGACGTGTTCGGAAACCCCCGCAACAGCGCCATCATCCGGTGCGTGGACTACGCCGTAAGAAACGGAGCGAAGGTGCTCAACTGCAGCTTCGAAACCTACTCCTTTGATCCCCAGCTCTTCGACATCTTCAACTACGCCCGGTCCAACGGGGTTCTGGTCGTGGCTTCGGCGGGAAATATTGGCGTGAACATTGACCAGTTCGCGGCCTATCCGGCTGCGTTCGGCTTGGACAACATCATCTCGGTGGCGGCGCTGGACCGGCGGGACGGGCTGGCTAGCTATTCGAACTACGGGCGCAACAATGTCCATGTTGGCGCGCCCGGTGTGGAGATCGCCTCCACGTATTTCCAGAGCGACAACAGCTACGACATTTCCACGCTGGACCGCTCGTTGCAGGACGGCACGAGCATGGCGGCGGCCCATGTGTCCGGCGTGGCGGCGCTGGTGTTCTCCCTCACCAACACCATGACCTACAGCGAGGTGCGAAACCGCATCCTCTTCACGACCACACCGGTGGCAGCGCTGGCCACGAACACCAGTTCTGGCGGCAGGGTCAACGCTTACCGCGCGCTCACCACGGTGGGTGACAACTTGCTGGAGGCCCTCCTCTCGCCTCCGCCCGGCTCGACGCTGCTGGCTGGCTCGACGGTGCCATTTACGGTGACCGTCAACGACCTCATGCCGGTCAACAACGCGACTGTGATCGGCACCATGCCGGGCGTCTTCACCAACCAACTGTTCCTCAACGACGGCTTCCTGCCAGACGCCGTCGCAAATGACAATCGCCATGTTTTCACCTTCAACGTGCCAGCGTTCGCCACGAACTTGGTGCTCACGCTCAACATCACCGCGCCGGGCAAGACCAACTTCACCGGCACTTTCCCCTATCGCTCGGCGACTGTCCCTTCGAACGATAATTTTCCCCCGCTCGCCAAGGTGCCTGATCCCGGTGCCGTGATCTTCGGCGACAACACCTTCGGCTCGACGCAGTTTGGCGAGCCGTCGCATGCGGGTGTCACCAACATGGCGAACTCGGTTTGGTGGAACTGGTCGCCGACCAACAGCGGTCCCGTGCTGGTGGACACCGCAGGCAGCTCCTTCGACACCGTGGTGGCCGTTTACACGGGCAACGCCCTGACGAACCTGACGCTCATCGCGGCGACCAATGACGTGGGCGTCATCGCGCAGGGCTTCATCAACTTCACCGCCGTCGCGAGCACCACCTACCGGATCGCCGTGGCGAGCGCCTCCACCAACACCGTGGGCCAGATCCGGCTGCGCGTGCAGTTCGGCGGAGTGCCGGACACCACCGCGCCGTCCGTGGCCATCACGAATCTGGTGAGCGGCCCGATGTCAGTGACCAACCCGCCCAGCGGCCTGATCGTCACCAACGCCGGCCTGACACTCTCCGGCACCGCCATTGATCCCTCCACCAACGCCATCGGTGTGAGCCAAGTGTTCATCCGGCTCAACAGCGGCCTTTCGACAACGGCATTGGGATCGAACAGCTGGACCATCCCGCTCCTTCTGACACCTGGCACGAATGTCATCCAGGTTGCAGCCACAGATTTTTCCGGTAATACCTCCGTCCCTCTTTCGTTTCAGGTGATCTACCGCGCGTTTGATCCCTTCAACGATGGGCTGGCCAATGCGCTGGAACTGGCCGGCACCGTCGGGGCGACGACGACCAACAACCTCAATGCCACCCTCGAGCCGGGCGAGCCGCTGCACGTGGGAAAGCAGGGCGGCAAGTCCGTTTGGTATTTCTTCACCGCGCCCAGTGACGGCCTGCTGTCGATCACCACCACCAACTCCAATTTCGACACGTTGCTGGCCGTTTACACCGGCACGCGCGTGGACCGCCTCACCGCGCTCAACGCCAATGACGACACGCCCACGGGCTTCGGCGTCTATAGCGAACTAACCCAGGCAGTCCGCTCCGGCACGCGTTACTACGTGGCCGTGGATGGTCTGGCTGGCTCCTGCGGCCAGATATTTCTGGAATACAAGTTCACGGCAGTTCCCATCTATGACCTGACCGTGACTGCCTCGGCGGGCGGCGTCACGTTCCCAAACTCTGGCTCGTTCACCAACAGCACGCTCGTGGATGTCACCGCCGTCGCCTCGAACGGTTTCGCGTTCGTGACATGGACGGGGGACACGCTCTCCCTCGACAACCCGCTGCGCATCACGCTGCGCAAGGCCACCTCGTTGAATGCCGTGTTCTCCCCGCTCGTGTTGGCGGACACGTTCGAGACCGGCTCGTTCCGTCCCAACATCGGCTGGGTCACGAACAATGCGGCGGGCATCGCCCCCTGGTTCGTCGGGGCTGCCGGCGGCCTCGCCACGAATGCCACGACTGGCGGCGGATTCCATGTCCGCTCTGGCACCATCACTAACGGCCAGACGACTGTTCTGAGGCTGGTGGCGAACTGCCGCCCCGGCCCGGCCTCTTTCGGCTATCGCGTGAGCAGCGAGGAATGGGGCACCACTTTTGGTGACTTGCTTGAGTTCTACCTAAATGGAGTTCGCCAGCTGCGGATCAACGGCGAGAGCGGTTGGCAGATACAAGCATTCACTGTTGCCGCCGGCACAAACACTCTGGAGTGGCGCTACATCAAGGACGCTTCGAGGAGCGAAAACCTCGATGCCGCCTTCCTGGACAACTTGGACATCCCAATCGTCGAACCTGTCAACCTCGCCGTGCCGGTGCGCATCAACACCGACGCCATCCAGCAGGTCAACGGCGGGCTGCAATTGCGCATCGAAGGCCAGACCAATCAAATGTATCTGGTGGAGGCGTCCAGCGACTTTCAGAACTGGGTGCCTGTCTCCACGAACTTCGCGCCCTATGGGTTGATCCAGTTCTCCGAGCCGCAGTCGCTCACCAACGCCAGCCGCTACTACCGCGTGAAACTGCCTTGACCGGCGGTCCTGCAGGAAATTGGCGGTGTGAAGACGGACAACTTCGCTGGCGACTACTTCTCCCGGATCTGCAACAGATACGGTGCTGACAGGACGCTGTCGGGTTTCGGGGCGGGGATGGCGTTGTATTCGAAGTCTACTTTCACCCGGTAGTCAGCGCGGTTTGTCGAGGCCGGGACGGGCAGGAGGGTCTCCCAGCGGTGCTCCATCCGCGGTGTGCGGCGCATGGGGTAGTTGTTCTCGCCGACCTGGAGGTAGGGTTTGAGCGTCTCCTTCTTCAGCGCCTGCATGCTGCTGCGGAACTCGATCTCCACCGGGTAAAGCCCCTCCGCATTGCGCGTCTGCGTTCGAGGGGAAAGCTGCGTGATGGTGGAGGTCGTCCCGCAGCCGGCGAGCAACGCCGCCGCCATCAATCCGCCGAGCCGCAGTGTCTTGCGCATAGTGCCGCGAGTCTGGCCTGCCGCTGCTCGCCCTGTAAAGTCGGTTTTGCCGCTTGCGAAAACGAACTCCCTCGTTACCGTCTCCCCCTTGAATTCTGTGGCTCACGCGCTGAATGCTGACCGCTGAATGCTGAACGCACTATGGCCCTCCTCAACGACAACTATCTCAAACTCAAAGCCGGCTACCTCTTCCCCGAAATCGGCCGGCGCGTGAAAGTCTTCTGTGAGGCGAACCCAGAGGCTGCCAAGCGCCTCATCCGCTGCGGCATCGGCGATGTGACCGAGGCACTGCCGCCCGCCGTCATCGCCGCTCTGCACAAGGCCGTGGACGAGATGGCCGACCGCGCCACATTCAAGGGCTACGGCCCCGAGCAGGGCTACGACTGGCTCCGCGCCGCCATCGCGCAGAACGACTACCGCGCCCACGGCCTCGACGTGGCCGACGATGAGATCTTCGTCAGCGACGGCTCGAAGTGTGACTGCGGCAGCATCCTCGACATCCTCGGCGGCAAAAACAAAATCGCCATCAGCGACCCGGTCTATCCTGTTTACGTGGACACCAACGTCATGGCCGGGCACACCGGCGAGGCGAACGAGGCCGGCGCTTACGCCAAGCTTGCCTATCTCCCGTGCCGCCCCAGCAACGGCTTCGTCCCCGAGCCACCGAAGCGCCATGTGGATGTCATCTACCTGTGCTCGCCGAACAACCCGACCGGCGCAGTCGCCACGCGCGCGCAGCTTGAGGCGTGGGTGAAATACGCTCTGGAACACAAGGCCGTCATCCTCTTCGATGCCGCCTACGAGGCCTACATCAGCGACGCGGCCATCCCGCATTCCATCTACGAAATCCCCGGCGCGCGCGAGTGCGCCATCGAGTTCCGCAGTTGCTCGAAGAACGGTGGCTTCACCGGCGTCCGCTGCGCCTTCACCGTCGTGCCCAAGACGCTGCTGGCGCAGACCAAGACCGGCGAGTTCAAGCCGCTGCACCCGCTGTGGTCGCGCCGCATGACGACGAAGTTCAACGGCGTTTCCTACATCACCCAGCGCGGGGCCGAGGCGCTCTACTCGCCCGGGGGCAAGGCGCAGGTCCGCGCGCTCATCGAGCACTACATGGGCAATGCCGCCGTCCTGCGCAAAGGCGCGAAGAAAGCCGGCTTGAAAGTTTTCGGCGGCGAGAACGCGCCCTACATCTGGGTCCGCACGCCCAAGGGCGTCACGAGTTGGGAGGCCTTCGACAAGATTCTCGGCGACGCCAACGTGGTCATCACCCCCGGCAGCGGCTTCGGCTCGAAGGGCGAGGGCTACTTCCGCATCAGCAGCTTCAACAGCCGCGCCAATGCGGAGGAGGTTGCGCGGCGGTTGCAGGAGTTGAAGTGGTGAGCTGCTACGCCGTCGAACGTCCATGAAAAAAACACCGCGCCGCCTACTCGCACTGGGGGCACTGCTCCTTTCGGTCATCTCGGCCGCCGCCGTGGATGATGGATTTGAGGCGCTCTTCAACGGCCGCGACTTCACCGGCTGGCGGTGCTCGTTGCAGAAGACCGGCGACCCTTGGCCGGACAATTGGAAGATCAAGGACGGCGTCATCTACCTCACCGGCGCGATGCGGCCGCACCTCGTCACCACGCGCGAGTTCGGCGACTTCGAGATGAAGTTCGAGTGGCGTGCGCTGGTGCCCAAGTTCAACGGTGGCTTCTACATCCGCAGCAAGGCCGACGCGGGCAGCAATCAAATCCGCGTGGACAAGAATTTCGAAGGCGCGTTCCTCGCCGGCACCCTCACCGGCGCAAAGGCCTCGCCCACCTTGCAAAAGGCCACGGGGGAATGGAACGAATGGCGCGTGCTGGTGAAAGGCTCGGCGGTCACGCTCTGGTGCAACGGCAAGCTCGCATGGGAAGGCGCGGGCCTGACGCCGGCGCGCGGACACATCGGCTTGCAGGCGGAGGGCACGCCCATGGAGTTCAGGAACCTGCAGGTGCGCGAGGTGAAATAAGCCCGGGCCTTGCCGCGCCTTTGCGCGCTGCCGTAAGCTCGCCTCACTACGACTCCGTGAGCGTCGGCAAAACATACCTCAAGTGCAAGTGCCCCCACTGCGGCGCGGAGGTTTCGTATCCTGACTACGCTGGCGGGGCTGCGAGCGCCTGCGGCAAGTGCGGGAAGACAGTGATGCTCCCGCGCGCGGCGGCTGCGACCCAACCCGCTCCCGTGGCTCCGGCGGCCGCGAAGCCCACACCTGCGCCCGCTCCGGTTGCCGCGCAAAGACCTTCACCACCTCCGCCCACCGCCAAGCCCGCACCCGCCGGCGTCAAGCGCGTCGAGCTTTCCAGCATTCGTGGCGGAGACACTCCTGTCCCCGCTGCGGAAAAAGGCTCTTTCCTCCGCGTCTGCCTGTGGACGCTGAACATAGCCATTGTGCTCGCGGTGGTGATCGTCGTGGGCAACCACTTCAAGAACCGTCCGCCGTCGTCGGGTGGCGAGGCAAACTCCGCTCCGTCGCCAAACACCGCGCCGCCCTCGCCCGTTGCTCCACCTCCCGCAGCGAAGCAAGGCACTCCGCCGGTTTCTCCGGCACCGTCCCCAACTGCTCCACCCCCGAGTCCCGTTCCCGCCGCGACCACGCCCAAAGGCCCCAAGCTCATCGGCGATTTGAAAATCACCCAAGTCGCGCTCGATCAGCCCAAGGGCGCGAAGGGCAGCCGCCTTGTCTACGTCACCGGCGCGTTGAAGAACGACTCCGACCACCAGCGCTTCGGCGTGCGCGTGGAACTCGACCTCCTCGACGCGGCGGCCAACAAGGTGGGCACCGCGACCGACTACCGCCAGATGCTCGAACCGCGCGCGACGTGGCAATTCCGCGCCATCGTCACAGACCGCCGGGCCACTGCCGCGCGGCTGGCGGGGGTGAAAGAGGATGAATGACAAGTAACACCGACCAGTCCATTGTCGCTTCGATAGTGGGATACCCCCCCCCGCAGCAAAACAACCCCAAATACCCCAAATGAAACTGTCCGCCTCCAACCGTTCGCTCCGCCTGTTGGCCTTCACCCTGATCGAGTTGCTGGTTGTCATCGCCATCATCGCGATTCTCGCCGGGATGCTGCTGCCTGCATTGTCCAAGGCCAAGGCGAAGGCGCACGGCATCAAATGCGTGAACAACCTGCGGCAGATTGGTATCGCGATGATCACCTACGCCGACGATTATCAAAATGTCCTCGTCCCGCTCAACCGGCACCGATACACGATCAACAATGCCGGCAACTGGTGGTTCGACATCATGGTTCAGGGGAAATATCTGCCTTCGACTAACGGAGCAAATGTGATCTGGCGTTGTCCCGCCGTGAAAGATCAGGACATAAATCCCGGCGGCCAGTTGGGCTTTGGCGTGATTGAGGGGAGCATCATCCGATACGCGACCAACTCCAACACGGGGCTGCCAGAGGGAAGTCGGCGCACGACGGAAATCAACCGGCCAAGCCAGGTCTGGTTGATGGGAGACACCGGAGTGCCGCAGGTCGGGCCGCCGCCACCACACTGTCGTTTCACCACGTGGTTTGCGGTCTGGCGTTCTGACCAGTGGGCCAACTATGCACAAGGCAATGGGAGCGGCCATCAGGTCGGTCCGCGTCACAACCTGCGGGCCGATGCGCTCTTCTTCGATGGCCATGTCGAACCGCTCACATATCTCGATCTTTCGAACAACGTGAACAACATCTGGGCGACGAATAACATCTTTTGAACGGATCGTTATCGCGGGTAATTGACACGACGCTTGCCACGCCCCCAGCACGTTTCCATACTCCGCGCCTTTGAAACTATGAACGCACCCATTCGTGTCGCAGTCACCGGCGCTGCCGGTCAAATCGGTTACTCCCTCCTCTTCCGCATCGCCTCTGGCGCGATGTTCGGACCGAACCAACCCGTCATCCTCCACCTCATCGAAATCCCCGACGAGAAGGCGCTCAAGGCCCTCGGCGGCGTCATCATGGAGCTGGAAGACTGCGCATTCCCGCTGCTCAAGGGCTGCGTGCCTACCAGCGATTTGAGCGAAGGTTTTCGCGGCGTGAACTGGTCGCTACTCGTCGGTGCTCGCCCACGCGGCCCCGGCATGGAGCGCAAGGA
>SXGQ01278886.1_pt1 | contig 16299 bp, 18 predicted proteins | sample 3178371 | NCBI WGS metagenome assembly SXGQ01 (sample SAMN11356859, study PRJNA531348) | freshwater metagenome | isolation source: freshwater sample F1-20 | place: China: Fuxian Lake, Yuxi | collected 2017-12-25
GGCGATGCAGACTGGAAGTACCACTGGCTTGACAAGAAGAGCGGCGGCGGCGCGTATGCGCATCAGCTGCTCAAGGATGGCGACACATTCCGTATCGGAAACATCGAGTTTCGTGCGGTCCACACTCCTGGGCACACGCCCGAGCACTTGTGCTTCATGGTGACCGACCTTGGGGGCGGCGCCGACAAGCCGATGGGAGTCGCCACGGGCGATTTCGTCTTCGTGGGCGATCTGGGACGGCCAGACTTGCTCGAGTCCGCAGCGGGATTTGCCGGAAAGGCGGATCCGTCGGCGCACCGACTGTACGCAACGGTCCGCAAGTTCATGGAGTGGCCTGACTACCTGCAGGTCTGGCCAGCACATGGCGCGGGGAGTGCCTGCGGCAAGGCGCTCGGCGCCGTTCCCACCACCACGGTGGGCTACGAGAAGATGTTCAATCCGTCGATCCTCGCTGCTCGCAGCGAGCAGGGATTCGTGGATTTCATTTTGGACGCGCAGCCCGAACCGCCGCTGTACTTCGCCAGGATGAAGCGCGACAACAAGATGGGGCCGCGCGTGCTCGGGGGCGTTCCAACGCCGCCACGGTTGACCGCTTCGGACCTCCGCGGGATCGATGGCGCGCAAACGGCGATCATCGATACCCGTCCATGGGCTGCATTCCGCGCGGGTCATGTGCGTGGCGCGCTTCATCTGCCGCTCAACAATTCGTTCAACACCGACGCGGGTTCGCTCATCGCTGAGGACGAGCCAATGCTGCTTGTCGTCGACGGTGCGCGCGTCGATGAAGCGGTGCGAGATCTCATCCGTGTCGGGCTCGATCGGTTCGTGGGTTGGTTCGATCCCGCTGACCTCGCCGCGTATCAAGCGGGAGGCGGCGCCTGGGCAACGATCGCCGAGAAGAGTGTGGCGGAGGCGCAGGTGCTGCTCGAGACCGAGCGACCGTTCGTGCTTGATGTGAGGCGTGCGAGCGAGTTCCGTGGAGGGCACATTGCCGGCGCGACCAACATGGCGCACACGCGGATGCGCGCACGACTGGCCGAGATTCCCCGCGATCGCCCGATTCTGGTGAACTGCCAACTGGGTGGTCGGTCCGCGCGCGCCTGTTCGTTGCTGGCTCGGCACGGGTTTTCCTGCATCAACCTCGCTGGCGGGATGAGCGCTTGGTCGAACGCACGCGCGGCGGTCGAAGTCTGATGCACCTTCGGGCGGTGCAGCCTTGATCGGAGCATGGCTAGGCGCAGCGGCGGTGGGGCTGTCGCTCGGGCTTCTCGGTTCGGGTGGCGCGATTCTCACCGTGCCGATCCTGGTGTACCTCGTTGGCCACGATGAAAAGAGCGCGATCGCCGAATCGCTGGCGATCGTCGGTGCCATCGCCTTGTTGGGCGCTGCGCGTGCGTTCCGCGCGAAGTCAGTCGATGTGCGGAGCGCGCTGCTTCTGGCGCTGCCGGGAATCCTCGGCACTGCGGTTGGAACGCGCGTGTCGATGTGGATCCCTGGCTCGGTGCAACTGGCGATGCTCGCCCTGCTGATGGGCGTCGCCGCCGTCTTGATGTTTCGCGCGGGTGCAGGACCAACAAAGTCGATGTCGCCTCAGAAACAGAACATTGGCCCGCCTCGCACTTCGGTGTGGGTGGTGCTCGCCCAGGGCGTCGCGCTCGGACTTGTCACGGGCCTCGTCGGGGTCGGCGGCGGATTCCTGATCGTTCCGATGTTGGTGATCGTTCGCGGGCTTCCCATGCACCGCGCAGTCGGGACAAGCTTGGCGGTCATCGCGATCAACTCGATGTCGGGCTTCCTGCAGGTCATGATGCTGCAGGGGTTTGATTCGGCCAGCGCATCTTCGGATGGAGTATCCGCAGGCGGAACCGTGGCGACCATTGTGGTTGACTGGCACACAGTTGCAGTTTTCGCGGCGATCGGCTGCGCCGGGAGCATCGCGGGGAATGCGCTCGGCGGACGAATCCCAGCCGTGGCACTGCGGCGGGCGTTCGCGGTATTCCTGCTGCTGATGGCGGGGTTCATTCTTGTGCGTTCTGGACCGCGAATATGGAACCGACCCGCCCTGTCGATCCTCCAATGGAGTGTGCGGGAACCCCAACGGTGATCGCAGTGCATTCCTCGGACACGACCTCTGGAGACAACACCATGACAACCGCCTCGCAGGCTTCCACAACTTCCCAGTCGCTCGGCAACGGTTCGGGTGGCGTTGCTGAAATCGCACCCTCGGAAGCCCAGCGCCGTCTTCAGCAGGCGCAATCGATCCTCGTCGATGTGCGCGAGCCCGACGAGCATGCGCGCGAGCGCATCGCTGGGTCGCGGCTGATGCCCCTCTCGCGCTTCGACCGCGAGCAGGTGGCAGCATGGATCAAGCCAGGACAGAGTGTGATTCTGCACTGCCGAAGCGGTCGTCGTGCGGCAGATGCGTGCCGCATGGCCGCGTCGCTTGCCGATCGCGGCATCACCGTTGTCAGCCTCGCTGGCGGCATCGAGGCATGGAAGGCGGCGAGCCTTCCCGTTTCCTGCGATGCACGGGCGCCGGCGATCAGCATCATGCGTCAGGTGCAACTCGTCATTGGCGCGTGCGTCCTCACGGGCTGCGCATTGGCATGGTTCGTCGACCCGCGGTTCATCGCCGTGCCCGCGTTCTTTGGCGCTGGGCTTGCCTTCGCCGGAGCGACCGGTACATGCGCGCTTGCGTCCGTGATTGGCTCGATGCCTTGGAACCGCGTCGTTCAGTCGGGCGGATCGTGCTGCGGCGGTTCCTGCAACAACGAAGGAGGTTGACATGTCGACAAGCGCACAGGCATTCTTTGAAACTTGGCAGTCACGCATGCATGGGATGAAGGACGCGCCTGGTGGCGCGGACATCGGCAGGGGATTTGCAGGGATGTTTCAGGCGCTCATGAAGGATGGAAGCGCGGCCGGCGGACTCGATGCGAAGCACAAGGAACTGATCGCGCTGGCTATCGGCGTCGCGTTGCGGTGCGAGACATGCATCTACGCACATGTGGAGAAGTGCATCAAGGCTGGTGCAACGCCGCGTGAGGTAATGGATGCAGCGGGTGTGGCGGTCATGATGGGAGGCGGACCCGCCTACACGCAGATGCCCAAGGTGTCCGAGGCGCTGATGGCGCTGCATGCCCTGCCAACCGACACGGCGAGCGCGCACTGATGGACGGGCGCGCCGGCGCACGGTCACGCCCGAACAGGCGGGCGACCGCGGCGGCGCGAAGCGGGAGACGGGCGCGAGTCATCGAGTTCGCGCACCGCACGCACGATCCGTTGGCGAAGGGCAGCGGGCATGCGTTCGCCGCCGAACTGCCTGCAGGCGTCTTGCACGAGGTCGAGTTCGTGGAACACATGCCGACATCGTGCGCAGAACTCCGCCTGCGGGACAGCGAATCGTCGATGTGAAGCGCCGCGGTCCATCGACTCCATCTTTGCCCGCAGCAGATCGATGCAGACCCGCTTGTCGAACCGTGGGGCAGGCGCGCGACGCCGCACTCCCGCTGCCGTCATCGCCTTTCGCAGCGCGAGACGACCGCGATGCAGTCGTGTCTTGACGGTGTTTGCCGCGATGCCGAGCGCCGCCGCGGTGTCGTCAACATCGAGTTCAAGCACTTCCTTCAGGATGATCGGCAGCCGCAGATGTTCGGGAAGGTCCGCGATGTGCGCCTGCACGGCTTCCACTGCTTCTCGTCGGACCGCCTTCGCGTGCGGCGAATCCTCGTCAGACGCCACATCGAGCACCGTCGTTTCGCCCCACGGCATGAGATCGCTCGCGGTTCGTGTGCGCCGCACTCGTGACCGGCCGCGCGCCGCATGCAGTCGACACGAGCGCACCGCGATCGCGTAGAGCCATGTCATCGGATCGGCATCGCCGCGAAAAGTGTGCCACTTGCGAAACGCCTGGAGGAAGACATCCTGGATCATGTCGTCGGCGTCCGCACCGTTCTTGCAGAGCCGCCGCGCCAGTCCATGCAGTCGACCACCCGCGCGGTCGACGAGTGCTCGAATCGCTTCCGACGCTTGCATGTCGGGGCGCACGGCGCCCGGCGAATGCGATGCGGACAGCGACCTCGTACCGCGTGCGGTCATCGCTGCAGGGTATTGATGGAGTGGTTGTTCATGGGGTGGGGACTGTTGCCGTCGGTCGGCGTTCGATTCGTTCTGCGCGAACGATCAGCAACCCTTGGTCGTTGCGGTCGGCGACCACTCCAGTGACTGCAACGGTGGCAAGCGGGTCAAGACCTTGAACGCCGCGCAGCCCCACTGGCAGCGGCTTTCCCGCCGCATCCACGATCTCGATCGTGGCCGTTCCTGCCCGCAGGCTTGCGCGTTCCTCGCAGCAGTAGTCCCATGGCGTCGCGCAGTGATCGGGGTCCCCGCCGTCCGCACACGATGGCAGCGCAGGATCCACGATGGTGAACACGGCTCGGTCGACGACGAATGGCTCGACGCTGCCACCGATTCGACCGACGATCGTCACGCGTTCACCCGTTCGTGCCTGCGTCTTCACCGCCGTGACAGTTGGGCCATTGGCCGAACCCTCCGTGACGAATCCCGCTGGCAGGGCAGATGCCGCGGGGGAAGCGGTCGGATTCTCCGAGCACCGGACGAGTACCGCGGCGAGGAGGAGGCAGAGTGCAGGGAAAGCTCGCATGGTGCGCGTTGATGCGGAAGTGTTCATGGTGTCTCCGTTGGATGAGGAAAAGGATGAGGAAAAGGGCGATTCAATCAGACTTCAGTGCGGGAGGCAGGGGAGTGGACAGGCAGCGAACCGCGGGCGCGATGGCGCCGACGATCCCAACCACGATTCCAGAGAGGATGCCGAGGGCGATGACGCGGTCGTCGATGCGGATGCCGAACACGCCCATCGAGAACTGGACCGCGATGCCGTCGACGAAGAGCAGCGCAATGACAACGGCTATGAGCGCGCCCGACAGCGATGCAATGAGCGACTCCTGCATCATGCTGATGACGACGGCTGCGCGGCTGAAGCCGAGTACTTGAAGCATCGCCAGTTCACGGATGCGCGTCGCGAAGGCTGCGTACAGCGTGTTCAGTCCGCCGATGAGTGCGCCCGCGGCCACCAGCGCGGCGCTGACCAGCACAAGAATGCGAACGGGTCTGTAGAACGCGCTCTGCGCTGCGTAGTACGCAGGCTCATGGATGGCGCTCAGTTCAAGGTCGATGCGGCGCTGCGCAAACATGTCGATGTCCGAGGGCGACGCGCCAGGCGCGAGTCCGACGATCACCCCCGAAACGGTCTCCCGCTTCGTGAGCACCAGCAGATCGTCGATCGGCATCCAGATCTCGCCATCGAGAATCGTTCCCGGCGCGTGAAAGAGGCCGACGATCCGCATGGATCGACCGTCGACGGTGATGGCGGGGGACCGTTCATCGCGCCGTGATGGCTCGCGTTCCTCGAGCGCGCGGCTGACTGCCGTGGGATCGAGACCCGCCGCGCGCGCAGCGCTCGCGCCGATGATCACTTCATTGCTTCCTGAGTCAGGTGCGCGCCCCGCCAACATTCGCACCTGCGGGTGAAGCAGGAACGCCATCGGCGTGATGCCTCGAATGATCCCCGTTCGGCTCCCCGCCTCCGCGTCGGCATCGTTTGCGGTTGCTTCACCGAGCGGAAGCGCAACATGAATCTCGGGGCTCGCCAACAGCCGACCATCCCACGATCCGACGCCAGCCGCGCTTGCGCCCACGGACTCCGCCACGGACCGCGGAATCTCGCTGCGCTCGAGGCTCTCTTCGCTGCCCGCACCGAGCAGCAGCACATTGCGCTCATGCCCGCTTGCCTGCAGCGCCTGATCCATTCCCTGCGCAAACCCAGCGCCCGCCATCAGCAGAAGGGCCACGAGCAGCGCGCCACCCACCGACAGCGCAAGCCGCGGCGGACTTCGTCCGAGGTTGCGCGTCGCATAATGAAGTGGAATCAGTTTCATCACACGAACCTCAGGTGCTCCGAAGACCCATCACGATTTCTCGGCGCGCCGCAGTCCATGCGGGAAGTGCGCCCGCCAGCAGCCCCAGCAGCGTTGCAAGCAGGACGCCGAGCGCCGTGGCAGTTGGATCGGGCAACACATCGATGGACACGCCTTCCATGCCGAAGGTGAGCTTGGCGGTCTGGAGGATGATCCATGCAAGCAGCGCGCCGCACGCGCCGCCACCGAGGCCGAGCAGCAGTGCCTCCAACCCAACGAGCGCACCGATGCCCCAGTCGGTCCATCCGAGCGTGCGAAGGATGGCGTGATCGCGCACGCGCGCACGAACAGCCAGCGCGATGGCATTCGCGATGAGCGCAAAGACGGCGGCAAGGCTCGCCCAGCCGACGATGCTCGCGAATCGGACGATGTGAACCACATCGCGCGCAGCCTTGGCGATGAACGCGCTCTCGGGCTTCGTTGATGTGGGGAACTGGTCCGTGGCGAACCGCTCATCGATTGCCGCCGCAACGCTGCGAAGTTGCGCGGGGCTTTCCACTTCGACCTCGAACTGCGTCACGATGCCGCCTGTCCCGCCGCGCGTTGCCGTTTCCTGCAGGAATCCGAGATGCGCGTACGCGCAGTTGCGGTCCTGCGGATCGGCACTGTCGAAGGTGCCTGCGACCCATGCGCGGACGCCTGCGGCATCGAAGCGGTCGCCCGCGCGCAGCCTGCGGCGTTCCGCGAGTCCCGAACCCACCACGACCGCATCGCTCCGCGATCGCCAATCGGCGAGGCTCCCACTCGTCCACTGCACATCGCGCAGCCGAGCGATCAGCGCATTCTCATCGGGGAAGCCGCGGAAGGTCACGACATCAAGCGATGCACGGCAGTTGTTCACGATGATCTTCACGGGAACGGCTGCACGGACGCCCTCGATGCCCTCGATCGTCCGCGCGTAGGACTGCGGAAGCTGGCTGGCAAATGGGCAGAAGCGGTTGAGCCGATAGACGATCAGCCGCGTTTCACCAGCCCCAGCTGTCGTGGCCCGATGAACGCCGTCGCGCATGCTTTCGACGAAGGTGAACAGGAAGGTCGCCACGGCAATGCCCGCGAGCGTCAGTCCGGTCCGCATCGGTCGGCGCACCATGCCGCGCCAGGCGAACGAGAATGCAGCGCGGAAGGCGTTCATGGCTGCGTGACCTCGCAGTTCGCGTCGACGATCTTTCCCTTCTCGAGCCGCACCGTGCGATCGGCGCATGCAGCGGTTGCGGGGTCATGCGTCACCATCACGATGGTCTGGCCGCGTTCACGGTTCAATCGTGCCAGCAGATCCATCACCTGCGCCGCGTTGGCGCGGTCAAGGTCGCCCGTTGGCTCATCGGCGAGCAGCACGCTCGGGCGCGTCACGATCGCGCGCGCGATGGCAACACGCTGCTCCTGACCGCCCGACAATTGGCGCGGCGCATGCGCATGACGGTCGGCGAGTCCAACCATCTCGAGCGCTTCGCTGACGCGCGCATGCCGTTCGCGGGCGTTGATGGGATGCAGCAGCAGTGGCAACTCGACATTCTCGTAGGCCGTCAGTACGGGAACGAGGTTGTACAACTGGAAGATGTAGCCGACCTTTCGGCTGCGCCACTGTGCAAGCGCGCTGCGGGAAAGGCGAGCGATGTCCGTCCCGTCCACGCGGATCGAACCAGCGGTCGGCTGGTCGATTCCTGCGAGCAAGTTCAGCAGCGTCGTCTAGCCGCTTCCCGATGGTCCCATCAGGGCAACGAAGCTTCCCGCCGCGATGTCCAAGTCAACATCGAGCAGCGTGCGAATGACTTCCGTCCCTCGCTGGTAGTCGCGGCACAGTTGTCGGCACTCAATGGACGCCATCGGCACCTCCTTTCGATGCGTGACGCCAGGACTCACGAGCCACGACACGGCTTCCAGCGGGCGGCGCTGTGCTTGGGTTCGCCACCGCCAAGTCGCCCGCACGGAGTCCCGCGCGAATCTCCGTCCACCCCGCATCGACGGCGCCAGTTTCCACGGCGCGCGCATCCAGGATCGAGTCGCCGCGCGGGGAAGTCTGAACGACCAAGACTTCGTCGTGGTCCGCCTTGCGTTGGACGCAGCCGCTGGGAACCCACAGTGCAACCTTGTCACCGCCTCCCATCGAATCAGCCTTCGTACTTCCCTTGGGCATGATCCGCACGCGCGTCAGCATGTCAGGCTTCAGCGCGGAAGGCGGATCGATGATTCGCACCTTCGCCTGCACGGTGTTCTTCGCAATGTCCGCCTGATGCACTATGCGGATCACTTCGCCCGCCATCGTCTTCCCCGGCAGGACATCCGCACTGATCTCCGCACGATCTCCCACGGCCACGCGGCCCGCATCCGCAAGTGGAATGTCCGCCCGAATCTGAAGGGAGGTGGGGTCATACAACTCAAACAGTGGCTTCGCATCCTGCATGTCCGACACTGCCATGCCGGGCACCACGGTTCGAACCATCACAACGCCGTCGGCTGGCGCGCGAACCTTCGTTCGCTCGCGGGCGAGGACTCGCTGTGCAGCGTCTGCTTCACGCGCAGCCAAGGCTGCGCGCAGCGCATCGGCGCGCAGCGACAGTCGCGCCACTTCGCCCGCACTCGCCGCGCCAGCCGCCACCATCTTGGACTTTCGAGCATGCTCATCCTCTGTCTCCCGCAGCATGGCGAGCGCGGCGGCAACTTCCGCCTCCGCCCGCCGCACATCAATCTGCTGCTGTTCGTCCACGAGTTCCACGAGAACATCCCCCGTTTGCACGCGGGCACCTTCGAGTGCATGAACGCTGCGCACGATTCCAGGCGTGAGTGTCGGCACCAAGATGGGGAACGGCGATGGTTCGATCCAACCAGGCGCTTGGACGGCTGCGCCCTCGCGCCTTTCGCCCGATGAATCCGCTTCGCCGACCGCCGCAGTCGTGGAACTCGCCGCGCGGGTACGCGCGGCCACGGGAACGACATCCACGACGGCAGCCGGCACGAGCGAGTCCCACGCAGTCCACAGCAGCGCGCCCACCGCAATCACGACGATCGTGATCGGAATCGCGGCGCGTGTGATCCAGCGCGAAGGCGGTCGTGGTATCGAGTTGCTCATGCTCATTCGATCTCCTCCAGTGCCGTGAATTCGAGGCTCATCGACGATGATGAAGCCGACATCGATCCTGACTGGCTTGGTGCCATTGCGCCTCCACCCATGACCGGCAGTCGCCCGCCGGCGAGCGCGCGCTCGAACGAAAGTGCAGCCAGTGCGCGGCTTCGTTCAGCCTGCACCAACTGCAGCAGGATGTGGTTCTCCTGATGCTCGGCGCGCCAGAGGTCGACGGGCGCGCGTTCACCCGCATCGACGGATGACGCCAAGAGCAATCGGAGAGCACTGAACGCGGCGAGCGTGCGATCTCGCAGCACGACCGCGTGGTGGTCCGCCGCAAGCACCTCCATGGCAGCGCGGCGCGCATCGATCACGGCCCGCTGTCGAACGCGGTCTGCATCGATCCGCGCGATCGCCGCATCGGACTCGGCAGCTGCGACGAGGAAACGCCCATCGTTGAACAGCGGAAGGCGTGATTCCAAAGCGAACATCACCGCACTGTCGTCTTCCATGTCCCGCTCGTATCCGCCGCCGAGCATCAGTGTCGGCAGGCGACCAGTAGCGGCGAGTGCAGCGCGAGCATCGGCACCTTCCGCGCGCGCCAACGCAGCGCGCACATCGAAACGGCGCGTATCCACGAGTCGCGCCAGTTCCGCATCGTCAGTTGGGTCGGGAACGACGGGCATGGCGCACTCGCCGACCGCCGACGCCGTATCGCGAGCCAGCAGGATCCACTTCAGGTGATGGTCGCCGCGCCCGATCGCTTCGAGCAGGCGGGTCATCGTCTCGACTCGAGCCACTTCCGCGCTCATCACGCGATTGGAAGCTTCGGCGGCGTTCATCCGAGCGCGAAGCACCGCGGATGTGGTGGACTGCCCCGTCGCGAGCGCCGACTCCTCGGCTGCGAGCACGCGGCGCGCCACATCTTCATCTCGGCGAGCGAGTGCCGCCTGCTCGCTGACCGCTGCTGCATCGACATAGGCAGCGCGCGTCTCCACGATGGTCGCCATCACCATCGTCGCGGACTCGAGCAGCACTGAACGCAGCTGCGCGTCCGCCTCGCCAACGATTGCATCGCGTTTCCAAAGCCAGTCGATCTGCCCGCCGATCATCGCCACCACTGGAACAACGCCCATGGACAGCGGCGCGCCCACAGCCGCACTGAGCGTCGGGTTTGGCGGCAACTGCGCATCGGAGAAGAGTGCCGTGCGGCGATCCGCCTCCGACAACGCTCGTCGAAGCATGCGGTTCTCGTTCAGCGCACACCGCACGGCGACATCCGCCGAGAGTGGCGATACGCCATCCCAGATTTCCTTTGGATCGATTCCGCCGTCGGCGAGGACGGCGTTCAACTGCTCTTGCGGCAGTGGAACGCGCCCCGCCAGTTCCGGCGCAACATCTTCAAGCGTCGAAGGCGGCGTGTGTGCGCATCCCGTCAGCGCGGTAACGAGTGCCACCGTCGTGAGACAGCGGCAAAGCCGCGAGGAAACAGATTGTGGATTCATGGTGATCTCCAGAAACGAAGTCATGCGAAAGCCCCACGGCGGGTGGCCGTGGGCAACTCTGTGCATGAGGCGTTTCAGATCACCAGCGTCGCGTGCAGCGCAAGAGCCTCGCGACCGCTCGGTCGCGGGGGCGGTCCTGTTTCCCACCGAAGTGGGATGCCAGCAGCGGATGTGCAGACAAATCCAAGCGAAGCGCTCGCGGGCAGGCACCACATTGAGGCCAGCATGTGGACATTCGTCCAGACAGGAGCGGTCAGGGTCGGGGCGATCCGTTCGCAGCAATCGCCAGCGCACTCTTGGTGCGGCGACGACTTGCCATCACCGCCGCAGCAACCGAGTGCAACCGTCGCCGAACTCTCCTGCTCGGCCTCGCAGCACGAGTCGGTGCAGCACGAACTCGCGTCCTGTACCGAACGCTGCGCAGTCGCAGAGAACATCGACGCGATCGCACTGACCTGACAACAGCACAGCGGCATTGCCGCCGCGAGGAAAGTCAGGAGCAGTTGTCGGAACACGGACTTCATTCGCTCAGAGGGTACTCCAGAACCGAGTCGGATCCACATCTGAACGCAAACTGAACAATATGCAAATGCATCAGCAATAATTGCGGTACATTTTCTACGGTCAGGAGTCGGGGGAAAAGGGGAAAGGCGCGCTGCATCCGCAGGGTCTGCGCCGCGTTTCGTTGAGTCGCGATGGATGTTCGGCAGTCTTGCTATCCCTTCCCCCCCTTTGGAACTCCCTATGACCACTTTCAATCTGCAGAGCAGAGCGTTTGTCACCTTGAGTTTGTCTGCACTGATCGCTGCAACTGCGCAGGGCGCGGTTGTGACTCAGTGGAACTTCGATTCGAGCAGCGCCAATGCATCCACTGGCGTGGGCACGGCGAGCCTCATCGGAGGAACGACTGCAACCTTTGCCACAGGCAACGGAGGAGCAGGGTCTGCGTGGAACACATCCACTTACAAGGCGCAAGGCACGGGGTCTGGGGAGGCGGGCGTTCAGTTCCTCGCGTCCACGGCGCAGGGCTCTGGATATGAAGCCATCAGTTTGACATTTGACCATCGCTCCTCTGGAACGAACTCACGGTGGGCTCAGGTGGACTACACCCTCGATGGTGGAGCGACTTGGGTGACCAACTTCTGGAACAACAACGGCGGACTGAGCCCGCACGACCTCTTCTACTCGTTCACGGTTGATTTCTCGTCCGTCAGCGGGGCCAACAACAACGCCGGCTTTGGCGTTCGAATCGTGTCGATCTTTTCGCCACAGGCGTTCAATCAGAACGCCACCCTGGCGTATGGAGCCAATGCGGCTTACATGCGGGCTAATGCCGATGCCAAGTATGCGCCCACCCCAGGCGTTGGCACAGGCAACTACGGCACAAGTGGTACCTGGCGTTTCGACAATGTCACCGTGAATGGCACAGCGATTCCTGCTCCAGGTGCGATCGCGCTGCTTGGGCTTGCAGGACTTGCGACGCGCCGTTCGCGCTAACTCAAGCGGACCGTTTATCTGCAGAAGAAAAGCCCCTCGGCGCATGCGCCGAGGGGCTTTCGTTCATCTCTATCGTTGATCGTCGACTCGCTTTGCGCCGCTCGCTGCACGAGGCTGGTGCGGTCAGCGCCGCTGCCGACGACGATCCAACAAGCCGGCCGCTCCGAGCAGTGCGATCGCTCCTGGAGCGGGCACGATCGTGTTGCCGATGGCGAAGTCCTCGAAGTAGAAGCCATTGCCAGAGGTTGCAGTCGCCGCAGTGCCGGCGACGCGGAACAGCATCGAGTTCACGGCCTGCACGCGTGGCGTACCAGCGGTAATGAGTTCGGTGTCGTAGTAGTAGGACTCCCATGTGGAGCCGGTGTGGATCAGGGTCCCGTTGAGCCAGATCTGCAGGATGTCGTTGCTGACCTCCTGACCGCCGACCCAGTTGACCCCATCGACGAAGGTGATGCCGGTCTCGATCGTGTGGAGGTCGGTGTACGACAGGCCTGACGCAATAGTGGTCGGCGCCGACGGGAAGGCCCCATCGATGCCAAGTTCATAGACATTCAGGTTGAAGCCGTTCGATCCGCTGTCCGCGATCTGCAGCCAGTTCATGCGCACCGTCGACTGCTTGGCACTGGCCGAGAGCGTCAGCGCGAGCCCCGACTGCGCGGCACCAGTGGCCGACCGGAACGCGACCTTGCTGTAGAAGGTGTTGGAAGCTGCATACGCGCCAAACTGCGGTGCGGTCGGAGAAGAGCCAACGGTCCCTCGATCGTTCCAAAGTGCCGCATTTGTTTCGCCAGCGACCTGTGCAGAAACCTCAGAGAACACCTGCGACGAATAGGTGCCACTCGTGATCGCGTTCGACATGCGGAACACCTTCCGATTGCCATTCGCATCGTTCACTTGCTTGACCTGCTGATCCCAGCGCCCCACCGTCGTGGAAGAGAGGAACGCATCCCGCGTTGTCCAGCCACTCTGCAAATCGACCGGTCCCGCAAGAGTGTTGGGTTGTGCACCTGAGGGAAGGTGGGTCGTGGAGAAGTTCTCGAAGTATTGGGCGGAAGCGCTGGTGCTCACGCATGCAAGGGCGGCGACCATGATTGAAATGTTTTTCATCAGACTCGGTCTCCTGTGATGGAAGGGATGCACTGAAGGTCAAACGGGGAAGCCAAGTTGCCTCGGCAAGGGGTAAACGCAATCCCCCCCCCCCCCCCCGATCACGAGTTTCGAGTGAATCGACCCGAAAATCAGCCTGCGCAAGCGCGAGCGAGGGCCACGGAGCACATGGACAGCACCCCGGGGCCGATCGCCTCGTCGTTGAAGTCGAACCGCGGCGAATGCAGCGGATGAAGCGGCGCATCGGCGCGCCCCGTGCCAAGCACGAAGAAGCAGGCGGGAACGCGCTGCCCGTAGTAGCTGAAGTCCTCGGCACCCATGACGGGCGCGGGGAACTCCTCCACGCACTCGCCGCCGTGCGCAGCGGTCAGTTGACTGCGCACCGATGCAGTCAGCGCGGGATCATTCCGCGTCACTGGATAGCCGGCGGAAAACGAGACATCCGCGTTGCAGCCGTACGCCTGCGCAGTCAGCGACGCAACCGCGGCGATGCGCTCCTGCAGCGCCGCGCGCATCCGCTCCGTCAGCGCCCGCATCGTGCCGACGAGGGCAACATGATCGGGGATCACATTCCCAATCTCGCCGCCGCGAATCACGCAAATGCTCACCACGGCTGCATCGAGCGGATCGACCGTGCGCGACACGATCTGCTGAAGCGCAACAACGATGGCGCTCGCGGCGAGCACGCTATCGCGACCCGTGTGCGGCAGCGCGGCGTGCGATCCCGTGCCGCGGACCGTGATGCGAATCTCGTCCGCGCTGGCCATGATCGGTCCCGCTCGAAGCGCCACACGCCCCGTCGGAAGCCACGGCCAGCAGTGCAGCCCGACGATGTGGTCGACGCTCGGTCCGATCAGCGTTCCATCAAGAACGCCATCGGCAACCATGCGTCGACCGCCGCCACCGTTCTCTTCGGCGGGCTGGAACACGAACGCCACTGGACGCGGCAGGGGAGTTTCGCGACCAAGGCGCGAGAGCACGCGGGCCGCGCCAAGAAGGATCGTGGTGTGCCCGTCATGCCCGCACGCATGCATCACTCCCGGCGAGGTGCTCGTCCACGGCGCCCCCGTCTCTTCGGCAATGGGCAGCGCATCCATGTCCGCGCGCAGCGCCACCGCCTGCGCCGCGGCACCAGGCAGCGATCCAAGAATCCCCGTTCCTCCAGCCAGTCCCGCGCGAAAGGGAATCTTGGCAGCGGTCAGTTCCCGCTCGACCACCCCGCTCGTGCGGACTTCGGTGTACGCAATCTCGGGGTGCGCGTGCAGATCGCGGCGCAGCGCAACAAGCGACGGCAGTTCCTCCGCGATGAGTTCCCGCACGCGTGCGCTCCACGGCATGGGGCGGATGCTAGTGCGCTCAGCCGCGGGCTACGCTTCGGACAGCCAGCGCGCTGGCTCGCGAGGAGCAGTCGTGTCGCAGTACCCGATCATCATCTTGTTCGACGGCGGCTGCGTTCTCTGCAGCGGATTCGCCAGATTCCTGATCGCACGGGATCGGCGCGGCGCGTTCCGCCTCTTGCCTCTGCAGTCCGCGGACGCAGCGCGCGAGTGCGCGAGGATCGGTCGACCCGTGAACCCACCGTCGCCGCCAGACAGCATCATCGTCCTCGTCGGCGATCGCGCGCTCGAACAGTCCGATGCCATCCTCGCCATCGCAGCAGCGATGCCGCCGCCGTGGTCGCTCCTGCGTGCGCTTCGGGTGATCCCACGCCGTCTTCGGGACGCGCTCTATCGGTTCATCGCGCGGGTTCGGCCGCGGCATCGATGACCGGCGAGACCCGCGATGCCGAGCACAGGGTCAAGACTTGACGCGTTGAGACCAAATCACAATGATCGGCGTGAACAACAGTGTGGGAGCGATCCAAACCACCCATGCGGGTTCGACACGGACATTCACCACAAGGGCTGCAGTGACAACAGCTGTGGTCGCCCCCAGCATGCACGCCATGTGATGCGCAGTGCGCGCGGGGCCCTTGGCAGGATGGCGAAGCCGACGGAGGTCAATCGCCGCCACCATCCCCCCGATCGAGCCAAACAAGATCAACACAATTCCCCCAGTTGCACCCCGAAGCAGCGCCCACCCTCCCCAGATCAGCATGATCGCCGCGGCAGCAATCATGAGGAACGCCGCGGCACGATCAAGCCCAGCGCACGGTCGTCGCAGGCGGACAGCCTCGCGCCAACCCGCAAAGGCGAGATAGCCGCTCAGCACCGCCACCAGCAACAGCAGCACCAGCACTCGTTCGCCGATCAATGCAAGCGCAATGGCAGTCGCGCACAAGCCGATCATCCCCCATACAAACGCGCGCCCCGCCACCACATGCGCACGGTGCGGCAAACCCAGCGCCTTCACTGACGCGGCAAGGACACCCGACACAAGACACAGGGAACCTGCGGCGATGTGCGTGACTGTGAGCGTGGTTTGGAGCGCGCTGTCGATCGGCCGACTCCCTACGGGCGCGATGAGATTATCCACCGAACGCCACTTGGTCGCGGTCGAAGAGCGCCGCGATGGGCGCTCTCGCGATATAACGCGCTGCCAGTCAAGTGTCCATGCGCTCCCCCGAACCGCAACTTCGCATCGCGTTCCTCTGCACAGGGAATTCGTGCCGCAGCCAGATGGCGGAGGGTTGGGCGCGTGCGCTTCGGGGCAGTTGGATCGATGCATGGTCCGCTGGCACCCGTCCGCAGGGGCTGAACCGATTGGCTGTCCGCGCGATGCAGGAGGCGGGAGTCGATATCTCGATGCACTCGTCGAAGCGGATGGAGGATGTGCCAGAGCCGATCGACTTGGTCGTCACGGTGTGCGATGCGGCGCGGGAGTCGTGTCCAGTTGCGGTGGGCTTGCCGAGCATTCATGCGAGATTCGATGATCCGCCGCACCTCGCGCGCGGAGCGCGCACGGATGACGAGGCGATGCCGCACTACCGACGAGTGCGCGACGAGATTCGCGCGTTCGTCGAGTCGATGCCGTCGGATGGTTCGCGCGCTGTCATGATGGAATGGGCGGGACGCGCACTGACAGTCGTTGAAAGGAGATCATGAAGCATGCGGTCACGATTGGTTGCTGAGTTTCTCGGGACTTTCTTCCTCGTGTTCGCAGGCACCGGGGCGGTGGTGGTGAATGCGCAGAC
>SXGQ01532707.1_pt1 | contig 16299 bp, 17 predicted proteins | sample 3178371 | NCBI WGS metagenome assembly SXGQ01 (sample SAMN11356859, study PRJNA531348) | freshwater metagenome | isolation source: freshwater sample F1-20 | place: China: Fuxian Lake, Yuxi | collected 2017-12-25
CGTCGTTGGTTTTCTTCGCTGGATTAATCGTGTTGTTGGCTTCGCTTGCCGAATGGATGGTGCAATCGTGGAGCGAACGGGCTTCTAAAGATACAAATTACAACGCTCTCGCCCGCAAGCGATTGCTTAATCCAATAGAGTTTCCGGTTCTCGCTGCACTCGGTCTGGGTGTTGTTATTTATTCGTTTTCTCGAATCATGCTCACGGTCAATAAATCAACCGGCGCATCGCTGTTTATCATCGTTGGTGCACTCGTATTGGTTGGTGGAGTTTTATTTGCGACCAAGCCGAACATGAAGCGTTCGGTCAGTGTGACGATTTGTGTGCTCGGTGCATTGGGCATAGTTGCCGGCGGCCTAGCCAGTGCGGTTTCGGGTGAGCGCGAAGAACTTGTTGAAGCCGCTGCCGAAGGACACTTTAACCATGCAGAGTGTGGCCCGGAAGAGTCGAAATATTTCGACAAACTCGCAGAAGGCACGTTGTCGTTGCGTAGTTCGGTTTCAGCAACTGTTGTTTACCAAGACGGCGAACTCATTGCAAATGTGCAGGGTGTCAACGGCGCACAAAAGTCGATCACTGTCGCAAGGGCTAACCCAACCAACATCGTTTTTCGCAACGCCACTCAGGGCGAGTTTCGATTGGTTGCTCATCTTGGTGGCTCTAAAGAGACCGACAAAACCGCCGAGGATGAATCGCATAAAGACGAAACTTGCACTCAACTGGTTGCCCCGGGCGCCGAGCAAAGCCTGACTTTGAAAATCGCCAAACCGTCCAGCGCCGAAAACGTCTATTACCTATATGTTGCGGGCGCCGAAGACAAAAAGATTGAGATGGTTGTGCCGTGAGTCGCAGACAGTTTGACAATTGGCTTAGTTCAACAATCGCTAGCGTTCGAGTTGTGTCGCAAAAAGTTTTTAAACCACTTGTGGTTGTTGCAGGTATCTCTGCTGTAGCTACTGGTTGTGCGACTAACGCACCTCAAGATACATGGCAACCCAAAGGCCCGAACTCCAAACTAATTGACGATCTACAGCAGCCCATTTTTGCAGTGGCAGGCATTATCGGTCTGATCGTTGCAGTGGCAGTGATTTATACGATGATCAAATATCGCGATCGCGGACAACCGATACCAGAACAAACTCATGGCAAACCTGCTCTTGAAATAACTTTGACGGTTATTCCGGCATTAATTCTTGCAGTTGTTTCTGTTTTCACTTTTGGCGCAATTTTCAAACTTGCGAAAACCGACGACACTGAGATGATCATCAATGTCACCGGTCAACAATGGTGGTGGGAGTACGACTATCCGGCACAAGATGAATTTGGCATAACCCAGCCGATCATCACGTCGGGTCAACTCGTGATGCCAGTTGGCACAAAAGTTTTGTTGCGCGAAACTAGTCGAGACGTCATCCATTCGTATTGGATCCCCGCGTTGAACGGTAAGCGCGATGCAGTGCCCGGGCGAATTCACACATTGCGTCTTGAAGCCGACAAACCAGGCATTTACGCCGGTCAATGCACCGAGTTTTGTGGTTTATCGCACGCCAACATGCGGATGGAAGCCGTCGCGTTGAGCAAAGAAGATTTCGCCAAATGGGTGGCCAATCAACAAGCGCCGTATGTTGCGCCAGCCAAAGAAACCCTTGCCCAGCAGGGTGAAGAAGTGTTTTTGAACCAATGCGTGCGTTGTCACCAAGTTAACGGTTTGATGCGTGCCGACGGCACACCAGCAATTGCCGCGCCAGATGAAAATGTTTGGTCCGGTGCCGCACCAAATTTGTCGCATCTAATGTCGCGCAATACTTTTGCCGGCGCAATGTTTGATTTGCTCTCCAAGCAATGCCGCGACGAAGTATGGAATGCGCCGAGTGATGTTATTGGAGCAAAATATTTGGCTGGTGTAACAGAAGAATGTCTGAACCAAAAAGATCTTCGTGCATGGTTGCGTAACGCGCCAGAAGTAAAACCGATGTACGCCAATGCCGAAAATCTTGCGATTAGTAACGGCAAATATCGCGGAATGCCTTATTTGGCACTAAGCGAAGATGACATCACAAAACTTGTTGCTTACCTCGTAACCCTAAAGTAACCCTAGAAACAGAGCACGATCATGGCCATTATCGAACGCCCAGCACCAACACTGCCGACAATTGTCACCCCGACCACGACTTACGGTGTCCTCAAGCGACCGGTCTCAGCTACCGGATGGCGCTCGTGGGTGTTCACTGTTGATCACAAAAAACTTGGCATCATGTACGGCGCCGCCGCGATGTTCTTTTTTATTGTCGGTGGCGTCGAAGCATTGTTAATCAGATTGCAATTGGCGGCCCCAAACGGCAAAGTTCTCAACGCCGATCTCTATAACCAAATGTTTACGATGCACGCAACAACGATGGTGTTCTTATTTGTCATGCCAATGGCGGCAGGTTTCGCCAACTATTTCGTTCCATTGCAAATCGGTGCACGCGATGTGGCTTTTCCGCGCCTTAATGCTTTTGGTTTCTGGGCGTTTTTGTTTGGTGGCATCTTCCTGAACTTGGCGTGGTTTTTGGGAGGGGCAGCCGACGGCGGCTGGTTTATGTATGCACCCAACTCTGGCCCGGTTTTCTCACCGACAAACGGTGTCGACTTTTGGGCACTTGGTTTACAGATCACCGGTATTGCATCGCTAACGGGTGCGATCAACTTGATTATTACGGTTCTTAACATGCGCGCGCCTGGCATGTCGTTGATGAGGATGCCGATCTTCACATGGATGATCACAGTCGTGCAGTTCTTGCTGTTGTTTGCAATACCAGTGATCACCGTCGCCTTGTTCTTGCTTTCGTTTCAGCGAAACTTTGGTGCCCAATTTTTCGATGTCGCCGCTGGTGCCGACCCGTTGTTGTGGCAGCACTTATTTTGGATTTTCGGTCACCCTGAGGTTTATGTCTTGATCTTGCCGTCGTTCGGCATCGTGTCTGAAGTTTTGCCGGTGTTTTCGCGCAAGCCATTGTTTGGTTATCCGTTTGTTGTGTTCTCTGGTGCGGCGATTGGTTTTGTTGGTTGGGGTGTTTGGGCCCACCACATGTTTGCTTCGGGTCTTGGGCCAGTCTCTGTAGCCGTGTTCTCGTTGACGACGATGGCGATTGCCGTGCCAACTGGTGTCAAAATCATCAACTGGACTCTCACCATGTGGGGTGGCAAATTGTGGTTCACCACGGCGATGAAATTTGCGATTGGTTTGATTGTGTTGTTTACCGTCGGCGGTTTGTCGGGCGTGACCCACGCAGTCGCACCGTCTGATACACAACAGACAGATACCTATTACATAGTCGCGCACTTTCACTATGTGTTGTTTGGCGGTGCCGTGCTCGGTATTTTCTCGGGCTTTTATTATTGGTGGCCAAAAGTTTTTGGAAAATTGCTGAATGAAAAACTGGGCTCATGGAACTTTTGGTTAATGGTTATCGGCCTGAACCTAACTTTTGGTCCAATGCACATCCTTGGTCTTCAAGGTCAACCCCGTCGTATGTATCAATGGACAGAGGCACGAGCGGGTGAAGGGTTTTTCAACTTCGCATTCTGGAACCTGGTTGCATCAATAGGTTCGTTTATTTTGGCAGTTGGCGTTCTGTTGTTCTTGATCAATGTTGTGATCACGGCTCGCAATCCGCAAAAGGCGCCACTTGACCCATGGAATGCCCGCAGTCTCGAGTGGATGACGACCAATCCTCCGAAAGAACATAACTTTGATGTCATTCCGACTGTTCATCATCTCGATGACTTTTTTCATCAAAAATACGAAGAAGATGCCGCGACTCACACGATGACGCAGGTTCGAACTGCCGAAGAAATTATGGCAGAGCAAGAGCGCAACGCCGACAAGCAAATTCACATGCCATCACCGTCGTATTGGCCAATCGTCTTGGCATTTGGTTTGCCGGTGATCACATTAGGTCTGATTTATTCTCTCTTGATTTCGGTGATCGGTGGTGTGGTTGTTTTGTTTGCTGCATACGGTTGGGCGCTCGAGTCCAGCACTGCTCCAGATTCTGATTTTGAGAACAGCGCACCTGGCTCGGGTTTAGACAAAGTCGCGGCAAATCATGACTGATGTAACACACGGCCACGCCAGTAGCACTGGCATCTCAAATGTCAAACTCGGCATGTGGGCATTCTTGGGTTCAGAATGCTTGTTGTTCGGCGGTTTGATCTCGACTTACATGCTTTATCGCGGTCGCGTTTCAGGTGGTCCGCGACCGTCGCAGATTTTTGACATTCCGTTTACATCAGTGAGCAGTTTCGTGTTGTTGATGAGTTCGTTGACGATGGTGCTGGCCGTTAGCGCAGCGCATAAAGACGATGATCGCAAAACCAATTTGTGGCTCACTGTTACAGCCTTGCTCGGAGCCACTTTTGTAGGGGGCCAAGTTTATGAGTTCACTGCTTTCTATAAAGAAGGTCTTGGCTTTTCGACAAGTCTGTTTGGTTCGAGTTTCTATACTTTGACTGGCTTTCACGGAGTTCACGTAACAGTGGGCATCATCATGTTGATGTCGCTAGTCGGCATTTTGAAACGCGGTTCCGTGCCGGGCAAGAAAGCAGAAGTCGTCGAAATGATCGGTCTTTATTGGCACTTCGTCGACATCGTTTGGATCATTATCTTCACCCTCGTCTATCTGATTCCGGTTTGATCATGACTACAAATACAGCAGATACAACCCAAGAAAAACAGCACGGCATGAGCGACGCGGGTTACATCCGCATCGCGGTTATTTTGGCCGCGATTACTGGTCTTGAGGTTTCGACTTATTATGTCGATTTCGGAGTGCTGTTCTTGCCAGCGCTGTTGATCATGATGGTAATCAAATTCGTGATGGTTGTCAGTTATTTCATGCACCTGAAATTTGACAACAAGATGTTCAGTTTCTTGTTCTACGCCGGACTTGTGTTGGCTATCGGTGTATACGCCGCGTTTCTTGCGACGTTCAAGTTTTTCATTCAATAACTAGTTGATTTTATATTTATGATCGCCGCAAGTGCTGATCTTGTAAACCCATGGAGGTTTCAGGCTCACCCTGAAGTCTGGTTGTTAGTGGTTTTCATTATCGGCGCTTATTCATATGCCGTGCGTGTCATCGGCCCAGTTGTAGTTAAATCAGACCCCGTAATAACGAAAAAGCAACGCAACGCATTTGTCGGCGGGATTTTGTTGTTATGGATCGGCTCGGATTGGCCTGTGCACGACCTGGCCGAAGAATATTTGTATTCAATGCACATGTTTCAGCACATGGCGCTGTCATATTTCATGCCGCCTTTAGTTCTGTTGGCAATTCCGAAATGGATGTTCGACGCCGTTTTTGGTTCAGGAAAAACACGAACTGTCATCAACTGGCTTGCAAAACCAGTTATTGCTGGAGTGGCGTTCAATGTTGTTGTGATGATTACACACATTCCGGCATTGGTCAATCAAAGTGTGAACAACGGACTGTTGCATTATTCGCTACATATTTTATTGGTGACCACGGCGTTACTTGTTTGGTTGCCAATTTGTGGACCCGACACGCAGCGACAGTTAAAGTCTGGCGGAAAAATGATCTACCTGTTTTTGATGTCGGTCATCCCGACTGTGCCAGCAGCCTGGTTGACATTTGCCGAAGGTGCCGTTTATAAGCACTATGACATTGCAGTGCGAGTTTGGGGACTTTCGGTCACAACTGACCAGCAGATCGCTGGTGCAGTTATGAAAACTGGTGGGGCGGTATTTTTGTGGTCAATCGTCGTATTTTTGTTCTTTAAGCGCTTCAGTAGTGGATTCGCCGCAGATCAGTCGTATCGAAATAACTCATCAGTTGAAGATGTTCTGACTTACAAAGATGTCACCGATGCATTTGGTCGCGTACCGCCTGCAAAAGAGTCAAACGTCAATAGTTAATCAGACCACTTAAAACTGATTACGGCTAACGCGCAGGCCGCTAAGGCCCAACCACATAAAGCAATAAATTCGGTTATTACCAGTTCGATGCCGCTGAAAGAACCTCGCAACAAACTGCTGAGCAACGAACTTGGTAAGACTTGCGCGATATCGCCAAGCGTCTTGGGCAACTCGTCGTTTGAAATAAATATGCCACCCAGCAACAAAAGTATGAGATACAAGCCGTTTTGTGCCGCCAAGTTGAACTCGGCGCGAAGTCGACCGGCAAGCATCAAACCGATGCCTGCAAAGCAACTTGTGCCGATCAAAAGCAACACCAAAATTTGTGCCAAGTTGGTTCGACTCGGGTTCCAGCCCAACAATTGACCGACGATAATCAACAGCACAAGCTGGGCGACTTCAATTACGCAAATCGCTGAAACTTTTGCCATCACCAGTCGTCGGGTGCCAAGCGGAGTCGTACCCAGACGCTTGAGAACACCGTAACTGCGCTCAAAACCTGTGGCGATTCCCAGGCTGACCATCGCCGTAGACATCACGGCCAAACTCAGAATGCCCGGCATTAAAAAATTGATTTTATTTTCGTCACCAGTGGGCAGAAAATCAGTTTGCGAAAAAAATATCAAAAGCATTACAGGTATCACAACCAGCAAGAGCAACTGTTCACCGTTGCGTGCCATCACGGTCAGTTCTTGGCGCAGTTGCGAATTAAAAATTTTCATTATGCTTCTCGTGAATTAGAAGAGTTGCTGGCCAGACTTCGAAAGATGCCCTCGAGAGTTTGATTGTTGCCAGCCGAAGCGCGTAGTTGATTTAGTGGCGCATTGGCAAGCAGATTGCCATCTTGAAACATCAACACATGGTCGGCAACTCTTTGTGCCTCATCAAGTTCGTGTGTCGCCATGATTACTGCACAACCATCATCGGCAAGTTGTCGCACAATGCCACGAATCAAGTCTCGACCGAAAATGTCGACGCCCGAAGTTGGTTCATCCAAAAAAGCGACTCGCGGCTTTGCCGCAAGTGCGAGCGCCAGCGACAACCGTTGTTTTTCACCGCCCGAAAGTTTGCGCCAAGACGTCTTTTTTTGTCGGGTGAGATCAACCGCGTCGAGCAATTCGTTAGCGGTGGTGCGATTGCCATAAAGATTGCAATAGTGCTGGGCAACTTCAAAAACCCGTGCACTCGGGTAGACCCCACCGTCTTGCAACATCACGCCAATTTGTGAATTAATTTTGGTTCGATTTTTTTTAGGATCAAGCCCGAGCACGTTGACTTGACCACTCGTGGCCGTGCGCACTCCACTACAGACCTCCATCGTGCTTGTTTTGCCGGCACCATTGGGGCCAATTACGACGGTTACTTCGCCAGACTTTGCGTCGAATGAAATTTTGTTGACAGCACGCACTTGTTTGTAGTCAACGACAAGATCGCGCACGCTGATTGCGACTTCGTGCGACTGACTTGAATTATTCATCACCATCACAGTACGCAATTCACAGGACTTCACTGACATATAGGGGCTAATATCATTCTGTGATTGATGTCCGACTACTTCGTTCAGACCCAGAGTTTGTTAGAGCGGCGATGGCACGGCGTGTCAAACCAGCATTAATGCACGATCTTGATCAGGCCCAACAGCTAGATGCCAGGTTGCGCGATATCACCAATGAGCGAGATGCGAATCGAGCCCAAATCAATGGCATTTCTAAAGATGTGGCAACGATGCGTCGCAACAAAGACGAGTCTGGCGCTGATGCGTTAATGACCCAGAGTCGAGTCCTTGGTGAAACAGAAAAGAAATTGGCCAGCGAATATGACGAGGTTAGTTCTACGCTTCGCGAAGTTTTGTTAATGATCCCAAATCTTCCGCACCCTGAAGTCAGTGACGGCAACAGTGATAAAGACAACAAGGTCGTCAAAGGACCGATGCAAATGCCGGCGAAATTCGCCGATCATCAGCGCATACCGCATTGGGAAACGGGTGTGGCTTTGGGCATTCTTGACAATGAGCGAGCCACAAAAATTAGTGGCTCGATGTTCACGATGCAACGCGGTCTTGGTGCAACGATGGCTCGAGCACTATGCCAACTTGCACTTGACCGCAATGCTGATGCGTTCGAAGAAATTCGTCCACCCAGTTTGGTTTTAACGAGTACGCTCACAGCAACAGGCCAGTTGCCGAAGTTCGCCGACGATGCATTTGCTATTGAGCGCGACGATTTGTGGTGCATACCCACTGCTGAGGTTCCACTGACGAGTTTGCACGCATCTGAGACACTTAACGCTCAAGATCTGCCGTTGCGTTATATGGCGCATACCTCTTGCTTTCGACGTGAGGCTGGTTCTGCTGGTCGGGACACGCGTGGAATGCTCCGCACACATGAGTTCGACAAAGTTGAAATCTTGGCTGTGACCACGGCGCAGCAAGCACCCGAAATGCTTGAAGAATTGACAGTTCGTGTTGAAGCGACGATTGCTGCTCTTGGTTTGCCATATCGAGTGCTCGAGATTTGCACCGGCGATCTTGGTCAATCACATCACCGCAGTTTCGATATTGAGGTTTACGCACCCGGTTGCGATCAATGGCTCGAGGTAAGTTCAATCAGTTGGTTCAGCGACTATCAAGCGCGACGCGCTGACATTCGTTGCAAGCATGCCGGCACTAAAGGCAGTGAAATTGCACACACACTAAATGCTTCGGCACTGGCAGTGCCCCGCGTGTGGGCTGCGATTCTTGAAAACTTTCGACAAGCTGATGGTTCAGTGGCGATACCAGAAGTTTTGCAACCATATATGCGTGGAGTCAAAAAAATTTCAACTAGCGCACGAGTCAAACCATGAGTGTGCGTGATCGGCGCGTGCAATACGAAACCGCTGGTTTAGAGCGCACCGATTTAGATGATGACCCGATTGTGCAATGGAATATTTGGTACGAAGAAGCATCAAGCGCGGGGGTCGCCGAACCCAATGCGATGACAGTATCGACAATTGATAAAAATTCAGCGCCAGATTCGCGTGTGGTATTGGCACGAGGTGTTGACAAAAATGGCTTTGTGTTCTACACGAATTACGACAGCGCTAAAAGTTTGCAACTAATTACCAATCCGGTAGCCAGCGCGGTTTTTGCGTGGCTTGATTTACATCGACAAGTACGAGTTCGCGGCACCGTACAGCGAGTGTCAGAACGACAAAGCGACGAATATTTTGCATCTCGACCACGCGAGTCGCAAATCGGTGCGTGGGCATCGCCACAATCACAAGTTATCCCAGATCGTGGTTTCATCGAAGCACGTCTAATTGAAGTTCGCGAAAAATTCAGCGACAAACCTGTCACGCGACCCAAAACCTGGGGTGGCTGGTGCATCGTGCCGACAGCAATTGAGTTCTGGCAAGGTCGACCGAGTCGCTTGCATGATCGTTTCATCTATACGCGCTCGAATAGTGATTCGCCGTGGCGAATCGAGCGTCTTGCTCCTTAACTATTTTTGATTCTGCCAAGATTTAGAACTAGAAACCAGCGCGGTAATTAGCGACTCGGTGTGTGGCGTCAAACCATCGCCAACCCAGTCTTTCCAGAATCTGCCAACACCACGCACCCGCGGAGGCAACTCGATTTGCACACCACCTAACCGTGGCAGATTAACCGGATTATCATCGTGCAGGCCGCGCAAGTCAGATGGAATCGTCTTTAGATCATCACAAATCTCGTACGTTGGCAGATGTTGTTTCAAGTGCGTGCTCAAATGCCCTGCCAAATTTCGATTTCGTCCACCCAAAAGAAGCGAAGTAAAAAAACCTTCTCGACCGAAGCCGTGAATCGTGACCACAATATCGACGTGATTGATAAAACTCTGCAAAGAAGTTGAAAAGTTTGGTGAAATCTCGTGGGATGGCACATGCCATTTCAAGCCGCGGGGCTGATGCACTCCGTAGTACGACGAATTTGATTGTTCGGCAGCCTTTTGTGCGATTACATCGGTGAGATGTTCTAATCCACCACCGTGATATGCCATGAAGCCAAATTTGCCCCGCAACTCAACAACTTCTTTTACATCCGGGTGGGCAAGAAGTTTGGCGAACATCATGACAGTGCCCTTGTCTTGCGCCGACTTGCGACTACAGCCATGGCGACGACAATCGTCAGTACAACTGCCAAGCGAAATGCACCTTGTTGTTGTAAAAAGGACGCGACTCTAGTTTGCCAACGCTCGATTCGGGTGACAAAGCTCGCGGAGCGTGTCTCGCTGATTGCCGCATACCAATAAAACACCAAATAGATTCCGGTAAGAGTTACAAAAATCGCGCCAAGGCGCTGAATGAGGTGTAATTGGTTTTTAACAATTGTCAGGAGCCCGGTTTTGGCAAATGCCAAACTCACAGTTAGCGCAGTGACCAACATCGCCATGCCCAGCCCGTATAGCAAAATGCTGAGCACACCCGAAACAAAACCATGCAAAGCAATAGAGCCGAACACGGCGGTGGTCAGAAAACCAATGGTGCAACCAATTGAAGCGACTGCATATGCCACGCCATAAACAACAGTCGCCCGAAAAGTTTTCGTTTGTACACCACCTAATTGGGGTACGGCAAATTTGGGTGTCCAGCCGGTCAGCATACGCGCACCGCCGATAACCAGAACGATGCCGATCGTCAAAGACGCATATTTTGCATTCAGTTCAATCCATTGAGTAAATAATCGTGAGATCACACCAATGACGAAAAATATCGCGAGAAAGCCAAATGAGATTCCCGAACTAACGACTAGTGCGCGCCGCAGTCGTTCGCCGGTTTTTAGGTTCGGTTCTTCACGGGTACCAAGAAAGAAAATCAAATATGTCGGCAATAAAACAAAACCGCAAGGGTTTACTGCCGCCAACACGCCCAAAATAAACGAGTAGGCAAAGTTGCCTTCAATAGCCAAAATCATTTCAACAACTCTGACACGAGTTCGTTGAGTTTGTTAGCACTGATTTCGCCCGCTATTTGCTCGATAATTTTGCCCTGTGCGTCAACAGCCAAAGTCACGGGTGCTGTTGCGATACCTAACTGAGAGATAAATAGACCTTTTGTGTCGAACAGCAGTTCAAACTTGACGCCGTATTGCGCAGCGAATTGTTCGGCGACACTTGCTGAGTCTTTAATGTTCACGCCGACAAAACGCACTTGGTCGCGATATCGCGCGGCGGCGCTGGCGAGCACCGGCAACTCTCGACGGCACGGCTCACATGTCGAATACCATATGTTGAGAATCGTCGGTGTGCCGAGCAGACTTTTCGTAGAAGTCGTTTTACCATTGATGTTCTCTAGTTCAATACTCGGCAGTTGCTCGCCCGTGAGCCGATTATTGGTGGCGATGCCGTCTTTTGAAAGATCAACTGAATTTGACAATTCATATCTTGGGGTATCCGTGCCATTGAGTATGCGAGCAACAAAAAATCCCAAAAAAATAATTGCGAAAATTATCAGTGCTTGTTTAATCAGTCGCGTTCTGGCAGGCACGAAAGCAGACTACCGACTGCTTTTGCCACCCACCAGAACGCGTACTTCTAGCGCAGTTAAGCCACCCAGTGCCCGGGGAGAGGCACTTCGGTGATCATTAACACCGCATGAGATTTCGTAACTGGCCGACCTCGTGGACGCTTGGTCGTGCGAATGCGACCTTCTTCAATTAGTTCGCCACCCCAAACGCCCCATGGTTCGTTGCGTGCAAGTGCACCAGCCAAGCATTCGGCCTTACTGGTGCATCGCGCACAAATTGCTTTGGCGCGTGCCATGTCGACAAATTCATCCGAAAAGAATAAATACGACAATGTTCCGTTGCCGTCATTGCAGCGCATCGCGGAAAGCACGAATTCTGGTTTGTCATCGATCGCGAGTTTGAAGTTTTTGCTTTCCTGGAATTCGGTGATTTGTGTATCTAACAGTGTCATTTTTCTTCCTTTCATTGGTTGTTTGTTGCTTGTTTATTATTTGATTTAGCCAATTTGGCTTCACGCCGGAAAAACAAAAAGACCGCCGGGTTTTCACCCGACGGTCTCGTGGATCTCTCCGACGTGAAATCTTTTACGTCAGATGCATCCCGAGATGTCGGGTTGGCTGTTTGGTTGAATAATCAACAAAACTTTTCGCCGTGCTAAACCAGCGAGATTTACTCGAGATTTGCACAAATTTAGTCGTGCGCGTATCAGCAATGCGCATGTTGGCGAGTGCCAAAAGATGAGAAACCGTTGCAAACATCAGGTAACCATGAAACCATAACTTGGCTCGGTTTCCAAGTGATTTAATTTCATAAACACGAAAATCCCATGAGACCCAATACTGGCTAGGGTTTCATCATGGCAGAAGCTAGTTTTTCAGCGCCTCGGCCGAGCCCATTTTCGCAATTGGGTCGCAATTTTTCGACATCTCGCAAAGTGCGTCTCGGTGATGTAACACCAAAAGGACGAGTGCGTCTTGATGCCGTTGCCCGATATTTACAAGATATCGCGACCGATGATTCGCTTGATGGAAACTACAGTGAGCCACATTCTTGGGTTGTACGACGGACGCAAATCTGGGTTAATGCGTTTCCAAAATATTTGGATGAGATTGTTTTAACAACTTGGTGCGGCGCATTGGGTTCGCACTGGGCAGAACGGCGCACGCAAATCAAGTGTGTTGGTGAGGTCGTTATTGAGGCCGCCGCACTCTGGGTGCGAGTTGATTTTAAAACGATGAAGCCTGTGGCGTTGTCGAAAGAACTAACTGAACTGTTGTCTTCTGCTACAAACGGTAGAAAGATCTCGTCGCGACTAGAAATTGGCAGAAATTTGCCAGATTTAACGAGTAACAACGCGACATCGCAAGACTGGCCGATTCGATTCAGCGATATGGATGCAGTTGGTCATCTTAATAATGCCGCCTATTGGGAGGTTCTCGAAGAATATCTGGGTGCGAACTCTGGTCAGCGCGCGCCGCTGCTGGCAACAGTCGAACATCATGGCGCAGTCGACCCAGGTGACAAAGTTCGAATCGTGACGCAAAAACTAGATGGTCGTGTCGTGTTGCGACATGTGCTTGATGACGACGAAGTCGCAGCCGTAACTGAAGTTATTTTTGCGTAACTGTGATCTCTTTGAAAACATTTTCGCGATAAAATTTTAGTTCGCGAATACTTTCTTGTACATCGTCTAATGCTCGATGTGCACCAGCTTTAGTTGGTCGAGTTATTTCAAGTCCCGGATACCAGCGCTTCACAAGTTCTTTGATTGTCGAAACATCAACGCTTCGATAGTGCAGATAATTTTCAATTTCCGGTAAATATTTGGCTAAGAATCTGCGATCAGTGCCAATTGAGTTTCCGCACAGCGGAATTGTGCGTGGTTCAGAAATATGTTTCTTTATGAACTCGAGCGTTTGCGCACCAGCCTGGTCAAGAGTGATCGTTGATTCACGAATTGCAGTCAGCAATCCAGAACTCGTATGCATCTCAACCACGAACGGATCCATCGCCACAAGCACAGCCTCAGGTTGAGAAATAACCAGATCTGGTCCCTCAGCAATGACATTTAAATCGTTATCAGTAATCAATGTGGCAATTTCTACGATTACTTCTGTCGCTGGGTCAAGGCCCGTCATCTCAAGATCCATCCACACGAGCACGCCAAGCAATCTACTCTTTACCGCGTCTGCGCACTTTCACTATCTATAGCGGGGCTATATCGTCGGGTTCTAATATCTGGTATGGCAAATAGAGACCCAAATGAAAAAGTTTCTGTACCGATACAACGTCTCGATTCAGATCTTCCACTGCCGGCAGCAGCCCACACCGGCGATGCCGGCATCGACTTGCACGCGCGTATTGACATTGTTTTGCCCGCACGCGGTGGCAGGGCACTCGTGCCAACCGGTGTTGCAGTAGCGATACCTGTTGGTTTTTTTGGACAAGTAGTGCCGCGCAGTGGACTCGCTTTAAAACATGGCGTCACTCTTGTCAACACACCCGGCATCATCGACAGCGGCTATCGCGGCGAACTTCAGGTGATCATGATCAACACTGACTCATCCACGGATTACAAAGTGACTCGCGGTGACCGCATTGCGCAGTTGGTCATTCAAGAAGTGGTGGCGACAACCTGGCAAGTCGTCGAGCAACTTGAAGGGGATGATCGAGGCGGTGGGTTTAGCCACTCAGGTCGATAGGCGCAACGTCGTCACTCGCTGTTATTCGGTAGGCGTTGTGACAAAATCTCGCGTTGATACAAATCTTTAATCCGTTGTTCTGATAGACCAAGAAATTCGGCAAACACAGCGTCATTGTCTTCACCGCGATATTTAGCGACACCCCGAGTTGATGTATCTGATCCAGAGAAAATCCACGGCGAATTCGGTAGTTTGATTTTGCCGTTGCCACGATCACTGACTTCAATGAATGCGTTGCGTTGTTTGGCCCAATCAGTCTGTGCAACTTCACTGACGCTACGCAATTTACCCATCGCCAACTTGTGCTTGGCTAGTTCTGTTTCAAGCTCGTCAGCAGTTGAGATCGTTTCTGCCCAGTCTTCAATCAGTTTCATCAGCGCGTCCAAGTTTTTAAGCCGTGTTTCCACAGTTTTGAACCGTGGGTCGTCGAGAAGGTGTGGTGCTTTCATCGCCGCAACAAAGAAGTCAAATGTTCCACGTTCGGCTGGGTGGCCGCTGACTACTGAAGTTATGCCATCGCGTGTTGTCAGAACTGGGTAATCTTCTGGGCGAAACGAACGAATTGAATCTGGCGAAACAGGTTGATCCCAAAGTGCATCGTGAGCGTGTTCGTTGACATAAAGCAAAGTCTGTGCCATCGATAAATCTATATATTGACCTTCGCCCGTGCGTTCGCGCTGAAACAGCGCCGCCAAAATCGCGCTCGCACACTCGATTGCCGTATATACATCGCCATGACTAAACGGATCGTTGGCATACTCGCCACCACGTGCATCGCCTTGGCGCTTTGTTAATCCCATCTCGGCGTTTATAACTGGTGCATAGGCTCGACGATCAACCCACGGGCCAGTGTTGCCGTAGCCGGTTATTGAAGCATAAATGAGTCGCGTATTTTTGGCACGCAAAGTTTGTTGATCTAGTTGCATTCGTTTCATTACACCAGGCCGAAAGTTTTCAATCACAACATCGCTCTTGTCGACTAGTTGTGTGATCAAATCAACCGCCTCGGGCTTGGTTAAGTCGAGTGAGATGTTTCGCTTGCCAACATTTTGCTGAATAAAATAAGTTGCGTTCGAATTGATGCGTGGACTTGAAAACCGGGTCAAATCACCACTGGGTTGTTCTACTTTGATTACATCAGCACCAAGATCACACAGCATTCGTGTCGCATGTGGTCCAGATAAGACTCGCGTGAAGTCGAGAACCCGAACTCCTTCAAGTGGGCGCATCTGTTAGTTCAGCGTTACGCCGAGTGTGCGCAGTGCCAGCGACGCATACAACGCAACACCATGAGCCATTGCCGACTCTTCGAACATCACACGGTTCGAATGATTCGGCGCCGCTGTCATTGGGTTCACACCTTCGGGTGTGCCACCGAGAAATACCATCGCACCCGGAATTTTATTTAGAACATAACTGAAGTCTTCGGCGCCCATAATTGGTGACGGCATGCGCACCGCTTTGCCTTCGCCGAGAAGCGACTCAGCAACTTCGAGTGCGAAGTCTGTGCTTGGTGCGTCGTTCACGGTCACTGGATAGCCGATTCTGATCTCGACCGCTGCTTGCATTTCATACGCGGTAGCGATCCCCTCGGCAACACGACGAATCGAATCGTGCACTTTATTGCGGGTCTTTTCGCTAACCGCACGAATTGTCCCTTCAATCAATGCCGATTCAGGGATCACATTTGTTGTCGTGCCAGCCACGAGTTTTGTGATCGTGACAACTGCGGGATCAAAAGTTTCAATACGCCGAGTAATCATCATTTGAAGTGCCTGAACTATTTCGCACGCCACGGGTATCGGGTCGAGAGTTCTAAAAGGCTCAGAGGCGTGACCACCCTTGCCAGTTATTGTGATTGATAAAACGTCGCTCGAGGCCATCATTGGGCCACTGCGTGTGCCAATCGTGCCTGCAGGCATCGACGAAGTTACGTGCAATGCATATGCTGCGGTGATCGGCGATTCGCTGCCGTCTTTATTTTTTGCGACATTCAGCAAGCCTTCTTCAAGCATAAATTTTGCACCGTGGTAGCCCTCTTCGCCAGGTTGAAACATAAACAACACCCGACCAGGTATTTCGCTACGACGGTCACTGAGTAGCTTGGCTGCACTGACCAACATCGAAGTGTGGGTGTCGTGACCACAGGCGTGCATGCAGCCATCTAATTGCGACGCGAAATCAAGACCCGTGTC
>SXGQ01099286.1_pt1 | contig 16298 bp, 16 predicted proteins | sample 3178371 | NCBI WGS metagenome assembly SXGQ01 (sample SAMN11356859, study PRJNA531348) | freshwater metagenome | isolation source: freshwater sample F1-20 | place: China: Fuxian Lake, Yuxi | collected 2017-12-25
CCGGCAAACACCTGCCACGCCAAAAGTGACTTAGCAACAAAACTCAAGATGATGTAGGTACGTTCGCCGTGCAAGTAATTTGCCCACTTACCGCGCGCTTTGTACTGCTTCCACTGCACAATGGCAAAGCAGTTGAACAAAATGAAGATTGAGAAGATGATTCCATATACGAAGCCAGGTGTCGTCGACTCTGTGGGGCCCTTGGGTGTCCATACATTGATGGCAGTGGCAATCCAAGGAATGATGCCAGCAAAGCAGCCAAACCAGAATGGAAGCATGTCGCCATCACCTGGGGTTATGTAGCGCTCTTGTAGCCAGCCAAACAGAACCATGCAGACGTTGACTGCGAAAATCGAAAGAAGAGCGATGTAATCAGCGGTGCCGTTGAGCTGCATGATCACGATGAGCATGATGGACGACGACAACGAGTATTCGATCCAACGGTATTTGTTGATGTGTGCCTTCAGTCCGTCGGCGTATTGATTAAAGACGCGCGGAGAAGCAACGAAGAAATGGAAGAAGGCCGACAGCGCCATGAAGGCCGCAACCATGTAGCCAGTGTTGATGTTGAACAAATTGATTGATTCGGTGAACATGCCGCGACCCGGAGCATCGGTGAGGTATGTCGCCTGCACTGGCAACGAGAAGTTATTAGACAACAACAAAATCGCTAGAAATGACACGGTGTGCAAAATGCCGGCACCGATGTTCAGACGACGAAGACGATAGATCTCTTGTTCCATGTTGATCAGACTAGTACCAGCGATCTGGTCTGCTTGGTTAGTAGGTTTCCTCAGTTATTCCCGACCAGATCGTAAGCAGGTATTCGGATGCTGGCGTTGTTGGCTTCGAGTGACGGACGAATCTCTCGGAAAAGTCGGCGGTATTTGTAGAACGGAACGCGTGGGTACATGTGATGAATCAAGTGGTGGTCTTGGCCGAGCAACATGACGTGGCTAAAAATCCAGCCGCGGATACGCGTATTGCGATAGCGCGATGTTTCGTTGAACGGCACATGAGGCAACCATACGAACCACACCTGCAAAATCAACTGTGCGAACTGGGTGGGTAGCCACCACAACAGCAAGAAGTTGAGTCCCTGTCCAAAGAAGAATGAGACAACCAACAGCAACAGGCTCGCCTGCAGATGGCGATACAAAACTGGGCGATCAGACTTGAAGTACTTAATGCCGACGCTCACCTGAGGCGGAAGAACTTTAAACAACACATCAGCCAAGAAAGGTATGCAAGCAAAAGTCTTAATAACGGTTGTAATCAACCAGCGGGGAAGTATTGCTTTGCCCGGTCCGGACATGAAGTGGTCGGGGTCTTTGCCCGGGATGTTGGTGTGAGCATGGTGCAACAAATGCGAAGGGGAGTAAGCCTGGAAGTTCAATTGCAAAGGCAGCGAAGCAACGGTGCCCATGGCCTGATCAACCCAACGTAACGACTTGTTCTGGCCGCTGATGTTGCCATGGTTGGCTTCGTGGTGAATCGTGTAGAAGAAGTAGGTGATGATCGAATTGATGATGAGCCCGACGTACATCGGCAATGAGTCGTTTGCGCACAGCACAATTGTTCCGATGAAGACGGTGCAGTTGAAGATGAACAACAAGACGGTTGGCCAGGCGAAACCGCCCATGTATTTGGAGGCGATGGCTCGTTCTTCAGCGGGAGTCATGTCAGACAGTCTGACACAAAGTATTCCTCTAGCCTGAACTGTGTGAGTGCTTCGTTTCAGGTTCGTGGTGTGTCTTTTTCGTACGGGCCACGCGATATTTTGCGCAAAGTCGATCTAACAGTCGCTCCCGGTATGCGGGTTGGTGTTCTGGGACCTAACGGAGTTGGAAAATCAACCCTGTTGGGTGTTTTGTCGGGCCGTCTGCAACCCGATGAAGGCGCAATCATCTACGCCCCAGCAACGGCGACGATCGGGGAATTACGTCAAGAGACCGAACGAGTGACTGGCGAAACTGTTGAGGCTTATCTTGCCCGCCGCACCGGCGTCGCTGGCGCGCAAACCGAACTTGATGCGGCGACCGAAGCCTTGTCGAAGGGCGAACCTGGGTCTGACGACCGTTACAGCGATGCACTTGAACGCTGGCTCGATTTGGGTGCTGCCGACTTTGAGTCGCGGGTTAAAACAGTTATGGCCGAAGTCGGTTTGCCCGATGCGACTCTCGGTTCGCTGATGACGACGTTGTCTGGCGGCCAAGCTTCTCGCGTGGGGTTGGCGGCATTGTTGTTGTCGCGTTTTGACATTTTGATGCTTGATGAACCGACGAACGATCTGGATTTCGTTGGTCTTGAACAGCTCGAAAAATTCGCGCTCGATTTTAAGGGCGCCTTAGTAGTTGTTAGTCATGACCGCGCATTTCTAGATCGTGTTGTTACCCATGTTGCCGAGGTTGATGACTACACGCATGCGATCAAAGTGTTTGCTGGTGGCTGGACCTCGTATCTACACGAACGCGAGATTGCGCGCCAACATGCTGAAGAGGCGTATGCCGAATACGACGCTCAGCGAAGCGGTCTTAGTGCGCGTGCGCAACGTGAACGCAACTGGGGCCAAGTGGCAGTGAAGTCGTCGAGCGATGGCGACAAAATGGGAGCAAAGTTTCGCGCCAATAACACAGAGCAACTTGCCGCACGCGCGCGCCGCACTGAGCGTGCAATTGAACGTTTAGAAGTAGTTGAGAAACCGCGTGAACCGTGGCAGTTGCAATTCACAATTGCCACTGCCGAGCGAGCAGGATCTGTTGTGGCACGACTCGATAGTGCGGTCGTTCAGCAAGGTGACTTCACGCTTGGTCCAGTGACGCTTGAAATTGGTTGGGGCGAACGCATCGGAATTGTTGGAGCCAACGGAGCGGGCAAGAGCACGTTGTTGCGAGCGCTACTTGGTCGCGTTGAACTGGCTTCTGGTGCGGCATGGATTGGGCCGAGTGTGGTGATTGGCGAGATCGATCAAGCCCGTGCGCAATTTGCTGGAGAACGCTCGTTACTTGATGCCTTCATCGATGCATCTGGATTAATCATTGCCGAAGCACGCACGTTGATGGCCAAGTTTGGACTTGGTGCCGAACACGTAAATCGCACATCAGATTCATTGTCGCCTGGCGAGCGCACTCGAGCCGGACTTGCTTTGTTGCAAGCACGCGGTGTGAACCTGCTGGTGCTTGACGAACCGACGAACCATCTAGATCTTCCCGCCATCGAACAACTCGAACTGGCGATTACTTCATTTCCGGGAACTGTGTTGTTAGTTACTCACGATCGCCGACTACTTGAAACCATTCCGTTCACGCGCACCTTGCGCGTGAACGGAACAGTCACCGAGGTGTAAAACTGCAGGACTGAGAATTTGATGACAAAGTGGTAGATGCAAGTTTTACCGTGATTCTGGTGCAGATTAATTGCGAAATGTGCAACGATTCTGCACCAGAATCACACTGGAACTACTGGTTGGCGGCGATGTAAGCCGACAACAACGCGTTGGCCTGAGTTGCGGCATCAGTGAGAGCTGCTGTGACATCTCCACCTTGAAGCACCGTCGCAATGGCGCGAGCACTCAATGTACGAATCTCGCGTTGCGGTCCAAGAATTGCACCAAGACTTGCTGGCGAATCAGCTGCCTGCAACAGCTGATCGTAAGCAACCTTGAAACGGGGATCGGTCTTGTACTTCTCGGCGATCGCACCAACTTCAAGTGCACTCGAACGCACTGGCACATAGCCAGTTGCTGCAGCCCAGGTCGACTGACTTTCGGCAGAGATCAAGAACGAAATGAAATCCCATACTGCTGCAGTCTTGGCAGGATCATCATGATTGACAATCCACAATGAAGCTCCACCAACAATCGCACCTGGTGCATCGGCGTCACCGGGGGCGGGCATCGGGCCAACACCAATGTCGTCGGTCGTGATTCCGGGAATCAATCCACCTTGAACAGTTGTTAACACAGTGCCAAGTGCAGCCGAAGTTGCAATCGTCATTGCTGCTGCCTTGTCGGGATCGGCCAACTTGAGCAATGCGTCTTGACCACTTGCGTTGTCGCCAACGTTGTAGGCAAGGCCATCATTGACGAGCGACTGCAAATCGGTCAGCAAATCAATACCGACCTGGCTGTCAAAGTTAACTTTTGTTGACGGAGCAAGACGACCGTTGTCGTTATCTGAGAACAACTCGCCGAGTTTGGCGAACCACTGCTCTAAGAACCAGCCACCACCACTGTCGGCGCCAGTGTCAAGTGACAATCCGTATCCTGCGGCTCCACTATCAACGATGGCCTGCGACATCGTTCGCAATTCGGCCATATTGGTTGGTGGCTTGTTGGGGTCGAGACCAGCAGCTTCAAAAACCTTTTTGTTGTAGTACAACACTGGGTCTGAAACGTTAAATGGCATTGACCACTGCACGCCCTCGGTGAAGTATTGATTCAAAGCCTTGGGTAAGAAGTCAGAGGTGTCGTAAGCAGCCGATTCAATACATGCACCAACGGGAACATTTGAATCGGTATCGCCCATGACCTGTACGGCATATTCGGGAGCCTGCACCATTTCGGGGCGGCTGTCTTGACTGCTTTGCAAATACTTGTCGAGAGTCTGTTCGTAGCCACCTTGGTTTTCGAGCGACACTTTGACCTTGGCTTGCGAGGCGTTGTACTCATCGGTGAGAGCAGTTAACGAATCTTCAAGATCACCATTCATTCCATGCCAGAACGTGATGTCGACGGTCGCAGTGACTGCATCAAGTGCTGTTGTGTCACACGGGGGCAATGACTCCAATGGTGTTGCGACAGTGGTGGGTGCGGCTGTTGGCGCACTGCTATCACCAGTTGCAGGGGCTTCGGTGCTACCGGAGTCGATGATGGAGCTGCTTCCACCACCTCCACATGAGGCAAACAACAATGCACTTGCGGTCAAACCGGCAAGTAGGAAACGGGATTTATTGGGGGTTTTCATTTCATCCTTTCACTGCGCCGGCGGTGAGCCCACGCACTAATTGTTTTTGGAATACGACTAAGACAATCAAAATCGGAACTGCGGCGATGATCGTTCCAGCCATGATCAAGTTTGGCTTGTCAAGGTCGGACGATGCCAAGAGTCTTAAGCCTGTTTGTAAGGTATTCATGTCATCTTCGGTGGTGATGAGTGACGGCCACAGGTACTGATTCCAGCTTGACAAGAATGAGAACAGTCCGAGGGCTCCCAAAGTTGGTCGCACCAACGGGATAGCAACTTCTTTCATGAAGCCCCAATGACCAAGGCCATCCATTTGTGCCGCCTCACGTAGATCGGGGGGAATCTGCATGAATACTTGGCGGAGCAAGAAGGTTCCGAATGCTGTCGCAACAAATGGAATGGTTAAACCTTGGAATGAGTTCAGCCATCCGAGTGAATCAATCGTGCGACGGTTGACAACGAGGGTGACTTCAAGAGGAACCAACAGTGTTGACAAGAAGATGCCGAAAACCAAACGCTTCATCGGAAACTTCAGAAATGAAAACGCGTAAGCAGTAGCGATTGATGTCACCAACTGAACCGACGTCACAATGAACGCGACGACCGTTGTATTCATCAAGTAACGACCGAGCCGACCCTGGGTCCAGGCATCCTTGAGAACATCGAGAGTAAATGCATTAGGCACGAGTGGATTATCAAGAACCTTGTTGCCTGGTTTCAAAGCGGCGATAACAGTTGTGTAGACAGGGAACAAAATGAACAATGCGACAACAATCAACATTGAATAGCGGGCAAACGAGCGCCAGCCTTTGGGTGCGGTATCAAGAGCCATAGTGCACTCGCTTTCCGAAACCACGGAACTGCAAGGCCGAAAGTGCGAGCAAGATCAGAAACAACAACACTGCGACCGCAGCCTGTAAACCATCGTTGTTCTTGATGATTGAACTACTACCATAAATGAGATAGGTCACGGTTGTCGTTGAGTCTTGGGGGATTGGTCCACCATTGGTAAGCAAGTCCATTTCTCCGTATGCCTGAAACGCTCGCGAAGTCAAAACAACTGTTGTGAACAAGAGCGTAGGTGATATGAGTGGCAACGTGATGTTGGTGAAGCGCATCCATCCACTAGCACCGTCGACGTAAGCGCTCTCGTGCATTTCTTTAGGAACACTCTGCAATCCAGCCGTCACCAAAATAAATGTGAATCCGAGGTTGGCCCAGATTGATGAGATGCCGACCGACCACAAGGCGGTGCCTGAATCTTTCAGTAATCCGGGCTCTTTAATGACGGGGAAGATGTTGCGCAGCCAGCCCAAGTTGGCGAGAACGCCAACCGATGGTTGCAACAAGAACAACCACATCAAAGAAGCAACAGCAACTGATGTGGCGATGGTGCTGCTAAAGATCGTGCGAAAGAAACGCATGCCACGTAATTGCTTGTCTGCGAGAACTGCAAGCCCGACTCCAAGGGCCAAGCCAATCGGCACGGTGATTAATGCAAACTTCACTGTGACCCACAGTGCATGTTGAAACTGATCGCTCTTAATGACGTTGGTGTACTGACCCCAACCCACCGACTTGCAATTCTTCCCTTGTACGTCGCATGTTTGCTGCCCGAGCCACACAGCTTTGCCAAGCGGGTACAACACAAATGTGAGGAGAACGAGAAGCGACGGCCCAAGCATGGCAAACGCCAAAGGGATCTCTCGCAAGCGACGTGTCTTGATGGCCATCAAGAAATCCTGAGGCCCGTCTCAACGTTGAAACGATGACGATGGTTTTCATCGGCCGTTAAGAAAACGCTTGAACCGTTACTCGGAACATCGGTTCCGGCTGGCAGACGCACGATCGCGCGATGTTCGGCATCAATGGTGCAGACCACCTGAATTTCATGACCCAAATGTTCAACGAGTGCAACCGTTGCGGCAACTCCCGAAGATGTGAGATGAGTGTGCTCAGGGCGAGCGCCCACAACATGGTCGGCAGCTTCAACACTTCCAGATGGGAAGATATTCATCGGCGGAGTGCCGATGAACTGCGCAACAAAAACCGATGCGGGTTTGTCGTACACCTCTTTTGGTGAGCCAACTTGTTCAATGATGCCGTCGCGCATCACGGCGATGCGATTGCCCATTGTCATTGCTTCAACTTGATCGTGCGTGACGTAGACAAACGTGGCATTGAGTCGGTGATGTAGTGCGACAAGTTCGGCACGAGTCTCGGCGCGTAACTTGGCATCGAGATTTGACAACGGCTCATCCATGCAGAACACAGCAGGCTGACGCACAATCGCGCGAGCCAAAGCAACGCGTTGACGTTGACCGCCCGACAGCGCTCCGGGACGACGTTCAAGATAGGGCGTGAGTCCTAAAACTTCGGCTGCTTGCTTGGCGGCCTCGGCGCGTTCGGCTTTATCTACACCACGAACCTTTAAAGGAAACTCAATATTCGCTTGCACCGATTTGTGCGGATACAACGCGTAACTCTGAAAGACCATGGAGACATCGCGGTCTTTGGGTTCAACATCGTTGACCATGTTGTCGCCGATCCAGACTTCTCCAGCGGTTGGGTCTTCGAGCCCAGCAATCGTTCGCAACAAAGTTGATTTGCCGCAACCCGAAGGGCCGAGAAGGATCATGAAGTCGCGGTCGGCAATGTCTAATGAAACATTGTCGACGGCTTTGACGTCTCCGAAGTGCTTGGATACGCCGACGAGTCGGATGGATGCCACAGGTGCATCGTATTGCATCGCGGGCGATGTGCGAACTTTGATGACGACAGTGCCAATAAATACTTTCTATTTGTCACTTGTTAGTCACTAGAAGTTTCTTTAGGCCTCGCACGACGTGAGGTCTGGTCCTAAGACGATGGTGCCAGCGAAATGCTCTTTCGCGAGGCCGATCCATTCATCTTCTTGGCCTGGTTGAACTGCTGGTACACAATGCGTCAACATCAAGGTCTTCACATTGTTGCGAGCTGCCGTTTGGCCAGCCTGGGCAACCGTGCTGTGGTAATCCAAAATGTCTAAGAATCGTTGGCTATTCGGCAAAATGGTCGCGAGTTGTTTGACCATGTCGTCACGAATCACGGTCTGCACGTAGATGTCGGCGTTCAAGCACAAATCATCAAGACCAGCACACGGAATGGTGTCCCCGGCAAGTGCGGCAACTTTGCCGTCGTGTTCAATGCGAAAACCAATGCTGGGGTCAACGGGACGGTGATCGGTTGCGTGAGTCGACACCGATACTTCACCAATGGCGAATGTTTCTCCAGGTCCAACTTCAACAACGTCAACAGTGAGTGGGCCATTGGCGCGCAAGTCGTCGTGGTGGGCGTGGCGATATCCCTCATCGAGCGTGAGCATCGTGAGCATCGCGTCAATGACTTGACGGGTTCCGACTGGTCCGACAACTTTCAACGGAATATTGACGGGCATCATGATCCAACGCGTCGTGACCAAGTCATTGAGATCGGTGATGTGATCGCTATGAAGGTGCGTGATCAAAATGGTGCTGACCATTCCGGGCAAAACACCGGCGCCAAGCAAACGCATAATCGCGGCACGACCGCAGTCGATCATGATGTTTTGCTGACCTGCTTGCACCAAAGTGCACGGACCCCCACGATTGGGATCGGGGATAGGACTGCCAGTACCGAGAAGAGTGACTTTCATGAAGTCAGTATGTCACACAAGTGACACCCAAGGTGACAGAACTATGCTGAGGCGTTTTCGAGAGCCTGCAGCAACGTGTTCCACGACAAGATGGCGCACTTGATACGCACCGGGAACTTCACGACACCTTGCAGTGCTTCGAGATCACCCATCTTGACTTCAACAGCGGGCGCATCGTCAGAATCTTCTTCAATCGACATCATCACTTTGAAGCGATGAATCAATGCCTGAATTTCGGCGAGCGACTTGCCCTTGACTGCCTGGCTCATCATTGAGGCCGAGCTTTGCGAAATGCTGCAGCCCTGACCCGAGACCTTGACATCGACCAAAACGCCGTTTTCAACCTGAGCGTAAATCGTGATTTCATCGCCACACAGCGGGTTATGTCCCTCGGCCATGACGGCAGGGGGTGCCAACTCACCACGGTTACGCGGTGTGCGGTAGTGGTCAAGGATGATTTCGCGGTACAGATCTTCTAACCCGGGCATGGTTTCCTCTCGTGGCTACAAACCAAAGATATCGCTTGCACCATCGAGGGCATCAGCCAAAGCGTCAGCATCTGTCTGGTCGTTATATAAGTAGAAACTGGCGCGGGCGGTGGCGTTGGCCCCGAGCAGCTTCATGAGGGGCTTGGCGCAATGGTGGCCGGCCCGAACACAGACGTTCTTCTCGTCAAGAATTTGGCTGATGTCGTGGGGGTGAATGTCACGGAAAGCAAAGCTCAAAACCGCGCCGCGAATCTCGACGTTGCGAGGCCCGTGAATCACGATGTCGTCGCCGTAGCGAGCGGCCAAAGTGCTCAATGCGTATTCGGTGAGTTCCATTTCGTGTTGGCGAATATTGGCCATGCCGATGTTGCTCAGATAATCAACGGCAGCACCAAGACCAATGACTTCAACAATGGGCGGTGTGCCGGCTTCAAACTTTGATGGCAGTTCGGCGGTGGTGAAACCATCAAGGCGTACATCAGCGATCATGTTGCCGCCACCAAGAAATGGCGGCATTGCTTCGAGTAGTTCTTCGCGACCCCACAACACGCCAACACCCGAAGGGCCAACCATCTTGTGACTGCTGAACATTGCGAAGTCGGCATCCCATGCTTGAACATCGGTGACATTGTGAGGAACGTATTGACATGCATCAACAATTGCCAGCGCACCGGCAGCATGAGCTGCGGCACAGAGTTGCTCCACTGGAGTGATTGTTCCGAGAACATTACTCATTGCAGTGAACGACAAAACTTTTGCACCGTCAAGAAGCGATGACAAGTTTGATAAATCGAGTTGACCGTCTTCGGTTAATGGAATCCAACGCAATTCAATACCGCGTTCGGCGACAAGCATGTGCCACGGAACAATGTTGGCGTGATGTTCCATGTGCGTCAGCACAACGACATCGCCAGCTTGAAGATTTGCACGGCCCCATGTTTGTGCAATGAGGTTGATTGATTCAGTGGCGTTCTTCGTGAAAACAACTTCGTTCACGCTGCGGGCATTGATGAATCGCTGTACTTTGCTGCGTGCACCTTCGTATAAATCGGTTGCTTCGCCGGCCATGCGATAGGCACTGCGATTGATGGGTGCGTATCCGTTGCGCATGAAATCAGTCATTGCATCAATGACTGCATTGGGCTTTTGTGAGGTGTTTGCTGAGTCGAGATAAACGAGACGTTGGCCGTCAATCATGCGTTGAAGAACGGGGAAGTCGGCCTTAACGGCAGCCCAATCCACGCGAGTCGTGTTCACGGACGGAACGACTCGTATCCAGAGACTTCAAGCTTCTCGGCGATTTCCATTCCGCCACTTGCAACGATGCGACCATCAACCATGACGTGCACGTGGTCGGGCGCAAGTTCGTCGAGCAAACGCTGGTAGTGAGTAATCAACACAACACCCATTGTTGGTCGGTCAACGCGCACTTCGCGAATTCCCTTGGCAACAATGCGAAGTGCGTCAATGTCAAGACCCGAGTCGGTTTCGTCAAGAACGGCAAGATAAGGTTCGAGAATTGCCATCTGCATGATCTCGTTGCGCTTCTTTTCGCCACCCGAGAATCCTTCGTTGAGATAGCGATCGACGAACGATGAGTCCATGCCGAGACGCTTCATCCAATCCATGGTGGCAAGGCGAAGTTCGAGAACTGAAAGATCGATGCCTTTGCGCGCACTGAGTGCTTGACGCAAGAACTGAATCACCGAGACGCCCGGAATTTCTTGGGGGTATTGGAAGCCAAGAAAGAGTCCAGCTTTGGCGCGCACGTCGGTGGGCCAATCGGTGATGTCGTCACCGTGCAAGAAAATCTGGCCGCTCGTGACTTCGTATTCAGACGAGTTGAGGAGGCAACTGGCCAGGGTGCTCTTGCCGCAACCGTTGGGTCCCATGATGGCGTGAACTTCGCCGGCGTTGACCGTGATGTTGAGCCCCTTCAAGATGTCAGCGGGGACCACGGTGTCGAGATCATCGGTGGCGGGCCGGGCATGCAGGTCGACAACCTGGAAAAGGGGACTACTCATATGGGCGAGTCTAGAGCCCACCCCCTATTTCTCCTATCTCCGTAGTGCTAATTATTTTGTGATTCTGGTGAGGAATATTCTTCATTTTCAGCAATATCTCTCACCAGATTTCCGTCGGAATATGGCGTTCGCTTGCGTCTTCGCCAGATGAATGATGATGGCTCCCACATTCAGGCATGCAACAACACTCTTTGGATCAATTCGCCAAAAAGCAATTTGGCCTAGTGGCCCGCTGGCAAGCAGCTTCCGCCGGAGTCACAACCAATCGTTGGTATCGGATGAATCGAGACGGACGTTTGCTCCCAGTTCACGCGAATGTGTCGGCGCTCTTTGGTTACCCCGAGACATATGAGCAGCGGATAATGGCGGGTGTTCTAGCCGTTGGTGGACTTGGAATCGCATCGCACCGTTCGGCCTTGATGTTGTGGGGGGTCTGGACTCCGCGAACTGGTGAACCCATTGACATCATCAAGACGGCGAGACGAGGGAAGGTCGACCTTGATGGCGTCATCGTTCATTCACCTCGTGACCACGAGGCGCTGGCGCCTATTCGCATCAAGGGAATTCGGACGACCAACCCAACTCGCTCACTGATTGACTTCGGAGCAATACACCCCTATTTGGTTCCACAAGTAACAGAACGAATGTTGATGGGGGGTCTCGTTGATTACAAAAAACTAAAAAGAGCAGTTGCTCAACATTCTCAACGTGGTCGAGCCGGTGTTGGCCCGGCCAGAGATCTCATCAATGATTGGCCGTATTCGCGTGGACCTGCGGACTCAGTTTTAGAACTTGAGTTTCAACGACTACTTCGTGGAACTGAAATCCCACCTTACGAATTTCAATACAAGATTGGGCCATTCATCGCAGACTTTGCGTGGCCGGAATTCAAGGTGATCGTTGAGACTGATGGATGGGGAAAGTTTGAAACAAAAGACGACCTTGAACGATTCGCAGAACGGCATGCTTATCTTGAGCGGCAAGGTTGGATCGTTCTGCACTTCACATGGAAACAGGTGACTCGTGCAAAGGGCAAGGTCTACTCAACGTTGTATTCAACACTGCAATCACGCGGCGCCTTCGTGTGATTCTGGTGAGAAATATTCTTCAAAATGAGTAAAAATCCTCACCAGAATCACGGGGGGATTTAGGTGTGGAGGGCGGACCAAAGGGATCGGTAGTTGGGGTATTGGTAGCCCCGCCCATTGCCAGCAGCTTTGCCATTACCAGCGACGTTGATATATGACGAATCGACCAGCATCTGGTGATACTTGGGCAGATTGCGGAACGGGACGCCGGGATCGACGTGGTGCGCCAAATGGAATCCGATATTGAACGGCACCAAGAAAAACCGGGCCATCCAATGCTGCTGAACAGAATGAGTCGCCACTCGACGATCATCTGACGCCATCAGTCCACCGTGTTCGGCAACCGACCTCAAGCGATTGATCACGCGCCACACCGTGAGATACGGCAGCAACCAAAACAATGGGTACACCCACCAATATCCAGAAACAATTGCGCCGGCAATGAGAACACCTTGCACAGCCAAAATCTTGAACAACGTATTTCGCACCACAACAACTTTGCTGCGGGCGCCGCGCAATTGATCTTTCAACAATCGCACGCCAGTTCGCCCGACGGCATCTCGCACAAGTTTGCGTTGCCAACTGTCACGACTTATGGGGTAGTTGGCGTACAACGCGATGTCTGGTTCGTTCGGGCCAAACTCTTCACGGTGGTGCGCCATGTGCACGCGGCGATACGCATCGGTGTTTGTGAAACCTACGTACCCAATCAACCAACGACCCACAAAATCGTTGAGCGAACGATTACGAAACAACAAACGGTGCGCGGCCTCATGCATGAGCGATGCGAATTGCGCGTGCGCACGACCCATCAACACAAACACTGGTACCCACACGAAGGGACCGAAATGAACCGCGACATAAATCAACAATGCAGTTTGCGCAAAAACAGAAACAACCGAAAAGCCATTACGCACCGAAGGAATCTGACGCAACAGTTCGCGCGTTGAAGAGTTAGGTCGGCCGACTTCATCAACACACTCGGTCACACGACCAGGCGCAAAGACGTTGGGCGATGGAACCATGCCTCCGAGGTGTGGGCTACCAACCACGGTCAATCCATTCTTGTAGATGTGGTCGCTCGGTTCCGATGGTCGTGTCGAGTCCGTGTCCTGGCAACACGATCGTGTCTTCGGGATAGATGAGCAACAAGTTGTCAATTGAGTTGATGATTGTCTCAAATGAACCACCAGGGAAGGTGGTGTTGCCGGGTCCGCCAGGAAACAATGTGTCGCCGGTGAAAAGCAATGGAGTATCAAGAACTCGAAATGAAATTGAACCGAGTGTGTGTCCGGGGTTGTGGATTGCCTGAATACGTAACTGACCGACTTCAATCATCTCGTCGTGTTCAATGAATCCGTCGTAGCCCTTCTCGGCCAACATCGGTGCATCGAGTTCGGTGACTGCAACGTGGTAGCCGGCTTCACGCATTGCGGGAATCGCCTGAATGTGATCGAAGTGACCGTGCGTTTCAAGAACTCGTGTGACACCAAGTCGCTGGCACATCTCAAGTAAGCGTTCATGTTCGTTGGCTGCGTCAATCAGCAGGGCTTCGCCGGTTTGATGGCAGCGCACCACAAAAACGTTGTTGTCATAGTCGCCCACAACAACTTTGTGAACTTCAACTGTCGAATTAGACCAGTGCAAAGTGTTTTCTGCAGACGAACCCATGCACCAAGTATCTCACGACACAGTGCGAAGTGCGAAGGTGACGTGAACGCTTCGCCGATGCGCCGTAAGGTTTCGGCGTGGCTATTCCCCCAGATCGTCCTGATTTCACAGACCTCGCCACGCCAAGCGATCACAAGGCGTTGAAGCGATTGGCTGACATGGACACCGTAACCTCAACCCCAAGCGATGATGACACGCAGAAGCGTGGTCCGTCTGGGGCAGTGCTCGGGGCGTTGGTTGCACCAGGCTCGCCGTCTTTCTTTCGAAAGGGTGTGTTGTCCGCTGTATTGCTGCTACTGGGTTTTGTCATTCCCGTCGCGACAGTTGTTGTGGCCTTAGTTCGGCGCAACCAAATTACGTCATTGGTGCTTGACGAGAATTTCCTTCTTGCGTTGCAAGTGATTGCCGTTCTCTTTGTAGTGACTCGATTAATCTCGGTCATTGAAGTCATTCGTTCACGTAGCGAAGGTTCACCGCGACGGTTGGCATCAACACTGGGTGTTGTCGGCGTAATTCTGTTGACATTGCCGGCGGTGTGGTCGGTCGCGCGAGCTAACGATCTGTCGGGAGTCATCAATGATGTCTTTGTGTCGTCGGGTACCGACGAGCCGCTGGCGGCTAATGGTGACGCGTCTGGTGAAGGATTCAAAACAATTTTGTTGCTCGGTGGCGATGAAGGTCCAGGTCGCTGGGCACTTCGCACCGACACGATGATCTTGGTGACCATTCACGAAGAGTCGGGTCGCATTGCGATGATTTCGATTCCGCGCAACATGTACAAAATGCAGTTTCCACCTGGATCGGCTATGGCCAATGAATTCCCCAAGGGCTTTACCGAATTAGCCAACGCGATTTATCCATATGTGTTCACGCACGAAGAGATTGCTGCCACTTACGTGCGTGGAGATTTGCAGCCTGAAGCAATCGCACTTGCCTCAGGAATCAGTTACTCAATGAACATCACGATTGACGATTATGTGTTGGTCAACATGCAGGGCTTCCTCGAAATCATTGATGCACTCGGTGGCGTGACGCTCACGCTTGATGAGAAGTTGCCGATGCCCGGGAACATCCCTGGTGCAAAGACTCAATACCCACCATTCATTGGGCCAGGCGAAGTGACGATGGATGGAACAACTGCGCTTGGCTATGCCCGTTCAAGGTCTGGCGACAGTGACTACGGGCGTATGGGCCGCCAGCGTCAACTGCTCACAGCATTGGCAAGTCAAGTTGAAGGCAGCGACATTTTGTTGCGCTTCCCAAACCTGACCGAGATCATGCGTTGGACAGTTCGCACTTCGTTGTCAGCAGGCGAGTTCTCGTCACTCGTTGATCGTTTGCGAAGTGGAGCATCAGTGAAAGAATCAATTGGTTTGACTCCGCCACTCATCAATCCGGGCAATCCGAAATTCGCTGATATCACCAATTTGATTGATGCTTTGCAGGCGTCAATTCGTGATGACGTCGACTTCCCTTACGCCTGATTCACGAACTAATCACGTCGTAACCCATTGATAGCGCAACCGGTATTTGCGCTGGATCAAAGGTGATGAACTGCAATGGTCGTGGCAAACGATCGGCCGCTGCCAAATGAATTGCATCGTTGATGTGTACAGGTTGTTCACGTGCAATCATTGCTGCACGATCAAGGCATAGCTGATCCACCGGCACAACATGAATGCGGTCCCATAACAAACGAACCGCATCTTCAACATCATCTTGCAAGATCTGCTCATCGGTGAGTCGTGGCACCAATGCCAATGCTTCAGAAAGAGCAAGCGCCGAAGCACACCACTGTGCGTCATTCTCTAATGCATCAATCACCACTTGTCGACCACGACCTTCAATTGCAACACTCAACAACGCCGACGAGTCGAGAAACACAGTCATGAAATATCAACAGTCATTAAATATCAACAGTCATCGAATATCACGTAACAATTTGTCGATGCGACCACCACTCCACACGCTCACTGCAGGCGTTGGTTGATAAACGCCACCGCGACGCGGTGCAATCACTAATCCGCGCGCCACCAAATCGCTGAGTCGCGCTTGACCTTCTGGTGCGCCAAGCGGACCCAACTGCGCGATCGGTCGACCGCCAATCGAAATCACGATGTGTTCGCCCGAAGCAGCTCGGCGAACCGAGGCCGCGGCGTCGGCTCGTAGTTGGCGGATGCCCATTTCACTCATGACCACAACATAACAACCAAACCACCAGATTGTGTACACAGCGGTACACGCAACAAGTTGTCATTGGCCCAATCACCGCGACACAATGAAGACATGAACTTTGCATTCTCAGAAGAACAAGAAGAACTCCGTAAAACAGTCCGTGCTTTCCTCGATGCCAAGAGCAGCGAAGCCTCAGTGCGCGAACAGATGGACAC
>SXGQ01440489.1_pt1 | contig 16298 bp, 26 predicted proteins | sample 3178371 | NCBI WGS metagenome assembly SXGQ01 (sample SAMN11356859, study PRJNA531348) | freshwater metagenome | isolation source: freshwater sample F1-20 | place: China: Fuxian Lake, Yuxi | collected 2017-12-25
GTGTGTCCTTGTTTTATAGGAAGAAATACAACAAGGCCTACATCATCTAATGAAAGATTAAAACACTCATATAGGTGCTTGGATAATTCGGGGAAGCATTGATTAAAATTACCTAGCCATCCTGGGCCTTGATTATCAACATTAAAATATGCTACAGTTAAATTCCATGGATAATTTTCAATAACACGTTCAGCAACACGTTTAGAATCAGACAAATAATTTCTATATTGAGCCAATGGAAGATAGTTATCCGACAGCCATTTTTTTAATTTTTCAATATCGTAAGTTGGTTTTTCTACTACGTCTAACGGCGTATATAAAATATCATTTATTTGCATTTTGACCTTTAGAAATTAATTTAGCTATTTGTCCCTCAACATCAACTTCCCACCATCTATGTGTATTAACAAGTTCTCTAGGATTATTATGATGATTGTTATGCCATCCAAATCCTAGTGTAAGAAAACCTATTAAAACATTATTTTGGCTAGTATCGGGCGTATTAAAATTCCTATAATTAATTAACGGAATATTCATGTGTGTAATACTGCTTACAGTATTTTCTCTAGTATGCTCTAACAAAACAGGTAAAACATATAAACTTAATAGTAGGTTAACGTCTATGCTCAATAGTATTAAAAAAACAGCCCAATTAATTTTAATAAAATGCCTGCTTAACCACATTAAAATAGGATCTTTAAATATTTGCCTTGAGCAATAATTTTGTAAGCTAATAACTTTATTAGTACTTTCTTTTAATCGATAAATGAGAAAGCTTTGTAAGAACCCATGTTGTGAGGGACTACTAGGGTCTTGAGGTAAGTCACTTATCTTATGATGCTTCTGATGAATAGCGACCCAAAAGTGAATAGGTGCAAAGCCTCCTACAGTACTTAATACCCCTAATATGATTTCTACTGGCCGCCATGTTTTAAATTGTCTATGGGCAAACAACTTGTGGCTACCAACTCCGTTGCCAATTGGACCTATTAGCAACCATGCAATTAATACTAGCCACCAGTTAATGGTTAGCTCGCCTAACGCTACACCAAACAACATTACAAATGCAATGATGTGTAGAGGTAACCAGTATCTCCAAAAATATCTATTCATGCCTTTGCCTCAAAATAATTTTTTATCAGCCAGGCAGTTAAATCAATTTCGTGTGCCTTATGGCCAAAGTTATAGTTACTTGGTTCGGCATGGTGATTGTTATGCCATCCTTCTCCCATTGTAAGCCATCCTGCCCAATTACTATTTTTAGCAGTGTCTGTTTCTAACGTATAATTTTTATAACCGTATCGATGACAATACCAATTGACAAATAAGTTTGCTTCTACTTTCCAAAGTATAGATGCTGGAACAAATACATACCAGAAAAATTTAACACTAGTTAAATATATTAGCACACTAACAAAAAATAATATTTTATAGTAGTGCTTATCGTAGGTAACTAAAAATTTATCTCTAATTAAATCTCTCTGGATCTTCATATCTAATGATTTAAATTTCTGTTCTAATCCAAACTCCCAAAAGAGCGTATGCCACAAACCCTTAACAGGACCATGTATATCTAATTCACTATCACTATGTTTGTGATGGTGTCTATGGCTAATGGCAAATTTTAAAGGGCTATGATTTACTTGAAATACACTTAGTAAAATGATTAAATTTTTTTTAAAATTGCTTGCTACTGTAAAACTTCTATGGCTTATAAATCTATGATGAAGGCTTAGGCACAGATGATTAAATCTGATCATAAACCATAAAGGAATTAACCATATCCAATCTTGGTTAGTGTACATAGAACTTAATCCTATAATAGCTAGGACAAAGAACAATAGCACTACAAGTTCATATTTTGGAAATTTCATTAATATACAACTTTTATAAATTTAAAAAACTCAATTAGCCGTCTACCCGGATCTCTATCTTCTATTGTAGAAGGAATGTTATGATGATCAACATGATAAGATCCTAAGGTTGCCCATGCATATGTTATATTATTCTTTACACCTAAGGTATCGTGCTGGAACCATGCATTACTAGCCATCTCTAAAACGAAACTTAAACACATACAAAAAAGAATACCTATAGTAAAATGCACAGACAATATAGACGTTAACAGCAAAGTGCCCCAAATTAACTTGAATTGATGATTGGCTAAAAACATACAGCTCTTACTTTTAAGCAAATCTTTTACTATCATGATGTTTACAGACGGAGTATCTTTTGACCACATCCATCCTATAAAACTATTAAATTTTCCAGTCTTTGGACTGTGCAAATCTAAATCTGTATCACTATGTCTATGATGATATCTGTGTCCTTTTGAATAGTTTAAAGGATCACTTAACATAACAAATAAACTTAGGTACCCTATGATAAAATAAAAAGGTTCTTTAATAGTAAATTGACCGTGACATATCGATCTATGCACAAAGTTGTATCCTATTACATAAGAAAAAATGTAGGTAGCTAAAAAACCGTATAAAGTAATTATACTTAATCCAAAATATATAGGCAAACTAACAGCAAAAATTAGAACTGGTAAGTTAACTTTTAACAAGTATTTTAGATACACTGTCATATTACTTTACCATAAAGAAATGTTTAATAACAAATGCTGGTGGGTCTAGTTCCCACCAAGTTTCTCCTTGCCACCATCGTCCAGGATTAGCGTGATGATTATTGTGCCATCCCTCTCCTAATGCTAAAATACTGGCTAACCAGTTATTATGACTTTTATCATTAATGTTATGCCTGCGATATCCCCAACGATGAGGTAATACACCTATTGCTTGTGCTCCATGAAAACAACCTACTGCTGGTAGAGCATATAAGAATCCTGCTAATCTTAAATCAATAATACATAATCCAATTAACATAATAAAGCTTATTAGAAAATAATTAAAGTGAACAAACTTCATTTCTGATGTTCTTAAAAAAGGAGTGATAAATCTTTTGGGAATATGTACGAATTGCCATATTCCAAACCAAGTTTTTAAATTTCCTTTAATGTCGGGATTATGCGGATCCCTGATAGTATCGCTTGCTGAATGATGTAATCTATGAATACTGCACCACATGGCAGGACTACCTAAGCTGGTTAAAATTGTGGACCAAAGTAAAATTCTCTCTTTAATTTTTGAAGTATGAAACGACTTATGTGCGAAATATCTGTGCAAAGACACATTTACACCAACTATTCCTGCATATAAAAACATAAAAAACCCTAGGGCAAACCACCAATATTGCTCAGATTTTACAGCCATAACAATAGCTATCAAACCAACTATATGGTTTAAAATGTGCAAAATTCTAAATTGATTGGTTCTAGTCAGGCTGATCATTATTCTCTATCCAGCTATTTACTATATACTTTGGTTTAAGGTTCCAGGATACAATCATCACAGGCTTTAGTATATTTAACGGAACTAATCTTCTAAACAAAGATACCTTATATCTATCTAAATCTTTTTGATTAAAGAATAATGCTTCTAAAGTTAAAAAATATTTGTTTCCTGTATCAAATGTTTTTATAAATTCTTGGTTAAGAAAATCTTCTATATTTGCAGTTTTTAATATTTTTCTCGATAATCTCAATACTTGCAACATCTTGGTGATTCCCTGAGCTTCAAAGTGCTCGGATGCAAGTTTTGATAAAATATCAGTATCTTCTTGAGGATTGCCCCATTTTTTATCTTTATTGTACAGTAGGGCAAGATGTGTGTAAGGAAGAACGTTATCTGATACTCTGCGAATATTTTCGCTTAATATCACTTTCATTTTATATACAATTAAAATTTTTACAAGTTCGTCGTTGTCAAACTTGGCACAAACAACAAAATCTTTTTGTGAAAAGGTATCAATAGCTAATTTATACCATGACACTATTTTTTCTATGTCATCAACAGAGTATAGTTTTACAGTACGATTTTTTTCAAATTCCAAATAATGATCAAGAATTATATCAAAATGATTTCTGTCATTTTGATTAAAGGGATCAAGGAATCGGTATATAGGCATAGTACATAATTTCTGTAAAGATATTTATGTACCTAAGTTTTACGTTCATTTACTATTGAAATTCTGATAGTCTTGAAACCACATCTGAGTATTTCTCTAAGTACTCTCCGTTCCAATTCTTCCTATATTTTAATAGATCTCTCATATTATAATCTTTCATTATCGGAGAAGAATATATTCTTTCATATCCTGTATACTTTACTCTTTTTTTGGTTTCAAAATCATAAACAGGCATGTTGAAATTAGATCCGTTGTTAAACACAAAAGACTTTGTAGAATTGCTACCTTTTTTACCTACAAGCTGATTAGTTCCTAACTCAACAATTTTAGGATCTAACAGAAATGAAAGCATCATTTCGGGTGTATAAGATAAGAAAAACGGACAGCCATTTAATTTATATTTTTTATAATATCTTAGAATAGAATGAATATACTGTAGTTCTTGTAGGTACCAAGTATCATCTTCCTCTACATATTTTAAATACGGAGGATCATTGCCTAATATTGTAAATCCATCTAACTGACTTGCTACATGCATTGTAGCAGGAATGGCAACAGCACAACAATCTATAGATTCAGCAATATCTCTCCATTGACCACTGCTGACAAATCGATTAAAATCTAAATCGTAGATTAACGGTTTTAAATTGTTAGCTTCGCAGAATTTAAAAGCATGAACCGTATCAAAATCATTATAGATAGTGTTATCTACATTATTTTTGAGCTGTATAATAACAGGTGTAAATTCTATTTTAAGATGCAATAAAATTCTTGCCACGTATTCGCTGTCTAAACCGCCGCTGTATAAAACTTGAATTTTACCTTGACGTGTGTCATTAACAAATTCTGCTACCTTTAATGTTTCCTGAAAATATGTTCCGACTTTTCTTTTAGGAGGATCAATATCAACGTGCCATGTATCCCCGCTTCCTGATCCTCGGAGATAGTTGTCTTTAAGTAATTCCATGTGTTTTTAAATAATTTCTGTAATGTAATTTTTGAAATTCTAAATTATCAAAATTTAGTTCAGTTATTAGTTCTGCTTGTTGACGATCTTGCTTCCAAGCAGTCTCCCATACTTCATTATTTAAATCCCACTGTGTGCTATCGCTTGCATATTTGAATACACTAACATGGCTAACATTATTTTGGTTTAAGGATACAGTTATAAACAACGATCCCCTTTGCCATTCTATCATAGTGTAAGGATAGACAGCGATCCAAGCTGCTGCTAATGTATCACCATCATAAACAAGTTGTGTGCTACCATTGTCATAATATTGCCATTTAATATTTGAAAAATCACTAATTCCAACTTGATCATAAACACCGGCATGCACAGTTGGAATATGATCTACATCTAAAAACAAATCCATAATGTTAACACTATGTGATTGAACAATATCTATCCTTTTGTCCATCAATATGAAATTGGAAAAATTAATTGGTAAATCAAAATCTACCGGTGTAGAAAATATTAAACTGTTCCATTCATACGTTGGAAGAGTTTCTAAGGCATGTTCGTTTTTACAATAGTGCGCGGTTCTACCACTGGTTAATGGAAGTCCTGCTAAATTAAATGACCAGTTATGATAAGGGCAGACACGATTGCCTGTTCCTGATTGAGTTGAAATTAAGCTTTTCTGATGAGGGCATACATTTGAAACTAACTTAAAAGTTTTTTCTTTAGCTAATATGTACTTGTTGTTATATTGCGGTAGGACTTCAAAAGAATTGTCATTTATAGAATTTTTATGTGCTAGAAACATTTTTTGTTTTAATTAATTTTATAATCAAACCTGATATGTCGAATTCCCACCATTTCTCGCCAAATTTAAAATTCCTTGGATAACGATGATGATTGTTGTGCCAAGACTCACCCCAACTAGGAATGGCCCACAGCCAATTATTCGATGATTGATCTTTAAGGTTATAAGTTCTATATCCGCCAAACCATGTTGGTTTATGACCTACATAATTTACTACATTACTCATTAATCCTGTAATAGCTGCCGGTGCCCAGTGTAGGAATATCATTAACCATATTCCACCGATGAGAAACAAAACAATACTATAAGTTGCTAAAATTGCAAAGTAGTATCTGTGTAGAAATTGCTGAAATGTATCAGTTACTAAATTCCGCATACGCCATTTAGTGTTCTTGTCAACTTCATTTTGATAATCTAGTTTGAAAATCTTTATTCCCTTATAAAGAGGGCTATGAGGATCATCTGGCTTATCACTTTTTAAGTGATGATTTATATGGATAGCGATCCATGCTAAAGGACTACCTGTACCTGCTAAACACCCAAGTATTGAAAATGCTTTGACTAAAATCTTATTTGTCTTATAACTGCTGTGAGTTAAGCATCTATGATACATTACCACAATGCCAAGACACCCATATAAAAAATATCCAAGCAAGATTAATAACAAAGCGCTCGAAGACATACCATAAAAAAAGATAGCAGATATCGTTCCTATTATAGATAGGACCATAAAAATTTGGGCTCCGCGTGTACTTGAGGATAGGATATTTGTCATATTAACCGTATTTATTATCAAATTACTTTTTTAATTCTTGCTTTGATATACATAGCGTGAGGTCGTGTTTCTCTGCCCATCATGCCCCAATACAGCTCTGATACTGGAATAGTATTTGCTGGCACTACATCTAGATCTTTTAATTCATAAACTCCATGATAATTCATGGGATTTTTCTTGGCCCATTGTGCTTCGTAAACTCTAGCAATTTTTTCTGAAACACAATAGAAATATTGATAAACCTCTCTAGACTCTGCTGTTTTAAATGCATTGGCAAGCAGTTCACTTATTTCTGCATTTTTAAAACTAAAGTATCCTCTTTTTCTAGTAGAGTACAAATTTAAGATGATCCAAAACTTTCCATATTTTTCGCCTTCGAAGAAACCTATGGTCATCCAACTTATTAATTGCTGGTTGTCAAAATACCCAAAGACATAATATTTTTCTGGATTATCTATACAATAATCTATGTATTCAGCTTGTTTGTCGCTATCTAATGGCGTTGTGCCGCTTACTTTATGTTCCTGAGAAATAACAGAAAGACAAAATGGTATGTCATCTTTGGTTAGTGGCCGTATCATCTTTTACCATTTTAATTAAGAAATGTAACGGGTCAAGTTCCCAGGCTTTAACTTTAGTTGTTGGTTGGCTAGCATACTTATGATGATTGTTATGCCATCCTTCGCCTAAGATTAAAAAAGCATAGATCCAACTATTTGTACTTTTGTCATCAGTCTCTTTGAAATTCTGATAACCTAAAGCTGCACCATGTCCGTAATAAATGAAACTGTTCCAAACTAAGTTGGTGATAAAAACAGGCAGAAACCAAGTAAAATAAGCAAGCCATGGATTAATGATAGCTAGCAAAGATACCCAACCAAGTACAATAAGAACATAATATTTGTTTATATCTAATTGTTCTTTAGTTAATAAATCTTTTACTAATCTTTTATTAATATGTTCACCATGATTGCTAAACATTGGAACAAATATTTTTAGCAAACTCATATTTGTAATGTGAGGATCTTTATTAGTGTCGCTAAACGCATGATGTTCTCGGTGAACATGCACCCAACCAATAATGCTGCCTCTGCCGGTTAAAATTCCAAATAAGGTAAAAACCCATTTTATAATTTTATTTTTAAATTCAAAACTCTTATGTGTCCAGTAACGATGATACATCATTCCCAGGCCTACTGCACTATACAAAAAGTAAAATAAGGTTGCAGTCAATAGCTCTGTCATTCCAAAGTCAAAATAAAAGAAACCCAATATGGCTCCTAAAGAAACAATGATGCTAATTATTCCGACGGTGAAAGATGAGGCTGCTAAATATTTCATACAGAGTATTTATATGATAATTTCTACCCCTTTAGATATTCCTAAAATAGAGCCTGATGATTGGAACCTATTCTGGGACATATGGAATAAACATTCAGCCCCTTTAAAAAAACAGTGGGTAAACAATGGATCTGAGCTAGACAAAAAAGATGCGCCTGTAGTTTGGAATGGTTTAGATTTATATGATAAATGGCCTGCTGGCACATCTTGGCGAGCACCGTTATTTAAAGCTGAAAAATTATTTCCTAAGATGTTTAAAATTATTTTTGATTTAAATCTGCAAAAATTATATAGAATTAGAATTATTTCTAGTATTGAAGCAATTAATGCACACAGTGACGATTCTGCAGATTGGTGGAGTATACGAGCTTTCTTACATAATCCTAGTCCAACACAACAATGGTATTTTACCAAACCGTTTGATAGATTTGGAACTAGAACATATTTAAAAATGTCAGAAGAAACTAATTGGTTTGCTTATCATGATAGTGCTGTTTGGCATGGTACAGAATATGATCCAAAATATCCTAAACTTCTACTTCAGTTGTATTCTTGGCCTTTAAGAACTTCTGATGATCTTATCCAACGTAGTATTTCTAAATTTTCTAATTATACAATTAATTCTGATGAACTATTATAAAAAAATAGATTTTAAGTGTGCTTCTTTAATTAAAGATTATGTTAATAATTTAATTTCTAGCACACTTGTCTCCGGGGAAACTAAAAAAGTAATTTCCAAAATAATAGAGTTACCAGATAATATATTAGCTATAGTTAATCAAGAACTTTCATTGTTAGGAATATCCAACGTAGAATATTGTAGAATTTATCTATGGCCAAAAAAAAGCATACAATTTACACATGTTGATAACGGTTTACATTGTGCTATTAACATTCCGTTGCGCGGCGGAGAAAATAGTTTATTCCGTTGGTGGGCCGCAGAATTTAAAACAAGACTTGTTGATATTATAGGCACAGGTCAAACCGTAGAGGCAATTGAATGGCTTACAGCTCGTAAATTAGCACAAGAAATAGAAATAAAAGACGGCTGCTATCTTATACGTATTGATCAACCTCATCAGGCTGTCATGTCTGAAACTAGCGATAGATGGATGTTTACCATGCGATTCAAAGGCAATCCAACATTTGAAGAATTATATGATAGATTACCGCATAGTAACATTGAATGATATTGATGAAAGAGATTTTTATAAATTCTGTAGAATAGCGTCGCTACAGAATGATCCTGCCGCTAATAACATGTGGGCAGATAATTGGCATACCCAATCACACACATTGCCCTACATACTTAGAAATACTGATAGATATGCTTACCCCTCGGGAGAATTTTTTATCATTCTTTTTAAATCAGAAATAATTGGATGCGGGGGCGTATATTCTAGTGAATTTGACAATGAGTTTGTGTTAGCAGGTAGTAGAACTTGGGTTGATAAAACTCATAGGAATAAGTTAATAATTAGAGAAATATTATTACCTGCTCAAAAAAAATGGGCACAGAGTAGGAATGCCAGTGCAATTGGATTAACATTTAACGAATATAATAAGAATATGAAAGAGATGTGGAAAAGATTTCGTTTAGGCGAAAATAGATCGCCCAGACAACCGTATCATCTTTTTTATAAAAATTTTAATGAAGTTGAATTTCCGGTTACTATTCAATACACAAAGCAGTGGGTAATTTACGAAAAGTTAAATAACAATTGGAACTTTGATTGGACACAGATAGAATGCAAGTAATATTATTCACAGATGTTGCAGACACACCAGGCTACGGAAAATATGCCGGTACATATAAAATTGCCACAGAAATAAGGAATGCAGGTTATAGCTGTCAGGTAATTGATTTGTTTAGTTATTACTCTTACAATCAATTAGAAAAAATTTTAGATAAGTTCATAACTAAAGAAACTATTCTAATTGGTTTTAGTTGTACACTTATGGAAAAGCGTATTGGAGCTTATGGAAACCCTTCATCTAAGGTTTACAATTTTGGCAGATCAGACGAAGAGATTGCTAGTTTGCTACAATATGCTAAAAGAAAAAATACTAAAATCAAAGCAGTGGTCGGCGGCGCTCGAATGAACTTAAATGCGTATTGGCCAGATATTGAATATGTTATTGTTAATAAAGGTGATGTTGCTATTATAAAATTAATAGAACATTTGCTTTATGGAAATAACTTACCTGCTGTTAAAACAAGTCCATGTATAGTAATAGATGGAAGTAGTGACAATTACTTTTACACACAAGATCAATTTGCCAAAAGTTCTATAATTTATCAACCTGAAGATATTATCATGCAAGGGGAATGTATTCCTATTGAAATAGCTAGAGGCTGTGTTTTTAAGTGTGCCTATTGTCACTTTGATCTTATAGGTAAAAAAGTAGGCGACTGGCAAAAAGATGCTGATATCCTTCGCAATGAAATGATTAGAAATTACGAACTTTACGGTACTACTCATTATATGTTTAGTGATGAGTTAGTGAATGAAAGTATGCCAAAAATGCAAATGGTATATGATGTCATAATGTCTTTACCTTTTAAAATAACCTACACAAGTTATGCTAGATTAGATTTAATTTGGCGCTACCCGGAAATGCGAGATATGCTTCTAGAAAGCGGTGCTGTTAGTATAGCATTTGGTATCGAAACTATGAACGAATCAACAGGTAAAAAAATTGGTAAGGGATTAGGCGAAGGACGTATTAAAGAAACTTTAGCCTATTGTGCTGAAACATGGGCTGGTAAAGTTGTTACTAGCAGTCAATTTATTATTGGACTTCCGGGAGAAGATAAAGACAGCATTTACAGAACCTTAGAATATCTAGTCAGTGATGAATGTAATTTAGATATATTTGGATTCTTGCCTTTGTTTATAAGACCAGCGGAAGACGGTAGATCAAATAGTTTAATTGATAAAGATCCTAAAAAATATGGATACACTCTAATGAAGAATGAACCGTGGCAAGGGTCAACTATGAACTTTAAAGAAGCAGTTAAATTGGTTAATGAATTATATACTGATCATCGTATGCAACGTAGAGTTAAATTTGGTGCAGCAACGTGGATGGGTAGAATTTTAAATATTGGATATTCTATAGATGATGTTTTTAGAAGTATTAAAGATGACAATTTAAGTCGAAAAAAATTAACAGAAGACATTGAGTCAAAGAGCATCGTTAGAAAAGACCTTTATATAGATAATTTAATGAAGATATAATGTCAAAAAAACAACTTATGGCCCTAGCAGGAAATATTCAATTTCCGCATTTTATATACGAACCAAGCCCAATCTGCGGCGTAGGCACAAATCATATACCTATAGTACCAATGGACAAGTACATTGATACGAGTAAGAATTTAGAATTGCATTTAGAAATATGTAGAGGTATGGCGTTAGCTAAAGAACAAAAAGTAGCTACCTACCCTGGATCAGTACATAAAAGTGAAAGTGAGAAGGGTAAGAAAAGTTTTACAGAAATTTTATGGGACCTAGAAAAATATGACCCTACTGGAGTTCATAGAACCCAAATTGAAAAATTAGCCAATGAGTCTAACAGCGGTTCAACTTATCATCCTGCTATATATAGGTACATGTATTATGCAATGGGCGCAGATATTGCTTGGTATCACACCTATTATTTACGTAGGCAAGGTTTTGGACAAAAAACTAAATCTGAAGGATCTCAATGGACTGAGGAAGCTTTAATGTTCTTCCCAAATGTAGTTGAATATATTAAGAAGTTACCCTTTAAAGAAATTGGAAGAGTGCTAATCTTTAGTACATTTCCCGGCACAGGTATCACAGCTCACAGAGATTATCATATTACTCCACATCGAGATCATATGATAAATTTATATCTAGGCCAAGGATGGAGGCCTAGCTTCATCTGGGACGATGTTGCTAACAAAAAAGTGTATTTAGAAGAAGGAGCTACCTCTTACTGTTTTAACAATCGAGATTATCACGGAGTAGATCCAGAACCTGGATACAAGTATACGTTAAGAGTGGATGGTACTTTTGAAGATTGGCTACAAGAAGAATTACAACTTGTAGACGGATGGGTATATCGAGAGTAAATCTTTTTTGATAATATCAGCCCAAGTTTTGTTTGTTTCAACACCGGGGTGATTTATTTCTCTAGCAGTATCAATTCTTTCTGGTAAAATTTTAAATTTATCTTCTAAAGAATTTGGATACGCTGAATATGCTAGTATAGGTACATTCATACTTTTCCACAGAGCTTCGGCTGCTAGGGCCATCATTGTTCCGTGTATATTACAATTTAGGTGATTGGAATAGTTATAATAATATGTAGATAAATCTTTATCTTTTAATGACCAATGTCCAAGAGGAATAATATAATCATCTTTAATATTAAAATGCGTATATCTTGATGGGTCTGAAAAAAGTAGTATAACAGATTTAGGTTTAATTCCGTTTTCAAGCAGACGCATAGAATTATAAAATATTAGATGATTACTTGATCCAACAACACCTAAATTAATAAACGGATAGCCTAGTTCTTCTTCTAAGATTGAACAGGCCGTATCTTTTTCTGGAATACCTAGGCCTAGAGTATTGCTACAACCTATCATAAGTGTAGAAGCAGACCAATTTATGTCATTCCATTCTTTAGTTCGATATCCTTGTTTATTAAGTGAATAACTTACCTTAGTATTTCTATATTCCCAATCAGCTGGCATAGTAGGTAAAATTTTATTAAATGTATCTTCTGAATCAACAGAAAACCAGTTAAGTGTTTTACCTCCATTTTTGGTTATTTTAGCTAGCAAACCAAATTTCCTTAAAGCCTTCTTCTAGTGTAGGCATTTCAAAATTTTTAATCATATTAGCAATAACATCTTCTGGGATTTCCTTGCCTGGGCGACTCATTAATCTACGCACAAGTTCTTTATGATCCGGAGTCTTAAACACTACAGCAATATGCTCATAGTTAGGTAACATGGCAAACTTCTTTGCACGACTTTTGATTGTAGTCGAAGTTTGATCCCAAATAACATCTCTGTTCATTTCTCTTGCAAGCACAACCTCTTTAGCCATTAGTTCTACAGCAGTAGGCATGAAGTCATTGAAAATTTGCGAGTAGGTTTTCCCTACTTCTTTAGCATATATTTCAACCCATTTGTCTGTACTAACCACTGCACAAGGCACAGTCCAATCCTGACTATTAATCCAGGTTGTCTTTCCGCTACCTGGCACACCTATAAGCTGATAACATTTTGGCATTAATCTACTCCGAACTTTTGTTTAATTATGTCGCCGAGATTACCACCACCCTGCATATTGATGTGTTCAACAGCTTTGGCGCACTCGCGCACAATCATCTCAGAGAACTTTTCTATAGTGTGTTCCCATTGCGCTCTATCCTTGCCTAGTCCATAGACATCTAAGTGACTGGTCCTTGCAAACTCTCTTAGCTTATTATTCATCGTAACTCCGGATCTTTTTCATAACAGGTAAAACATACTGCATCATACTTTGGTCCCATACAGTGATAGATTGAACCATTGCAATACTTACAAAGAATAAAAGCATGAGTCACGATAGAACCTTTTGGGGGAGCATACAACTTGTAGTACCCTTCTTCACGTTCTATGTAACCGATATGTTCTCTTTCTTCCATTATCTTACCGCCTTTAATCTTGCTTCTACTACTGCTTCCATATTGCCTTTTATGACAACATTGGTATATGTATCCTGATAGCCGCTGGCATGATCAGTAACACGGTTGTCGGGTTCGTGATAAGTCCTAATGCGTTCGTTACCAGCAAGAAATCGCTCTTTGTCTTTGTGAAAGTGAGCGGCTACTCGACTACGGCATGTAATTAGAGCCGCACGTCGGTTATCTTCTCTGCTACGGCTTTCAGTACCATTAGCACTAATGCCAGTAGGCTCGTGAATACAACGGCAACAGTTTTGATGCTTGTTTCGATGCTGTCCACCTTTGCCGGTGCCACTATACCATTCAAATCTAAATTGATCATCTGTGATTAACATTTTTACTTACCTTCCATACTTCAGAGCAAACCACATGGCATCTCTACTATCTTCAAATTCAATAAACTTTGTATCTGTCCAACCTGGGTTATGATAGTAGCGTCCTCGACAATATTCTTCCAACCAACGATCTACATTATAATCTAATAGACTACGAATATGTCCGGCCAACACACCAGGTTCAAGTCTATGATATACCACTTTGTATAATGCCATCACGACCACCTCAACGCAAACCAGTTAGCGTCTTTTTGATTGCGAAAATAAAAATGTGTTTCGTTGTGTTGATAGACCACATTCCAACGACCTCTAAAAGTTCCGAACTGTTTGCCAAGCCAGAGTTCGATAGGAGTGATATCGTTTTTCCAATCACTGCCTACAACCACTCGGCAAGGCCACAGTTCTTTCTTCAACTCTCTCATCGAGCACCCGAGAGTTTTAACAGCATCAACATATAGTCTTTGGGTCGGTTAGGTTCTTGATAACTGTTATGACTTACTTTATCGTAACAGTCAGAACAGAACCTACCTGATAGACCAAAATAGTTATTAAGGTTCCACCATTGTCCAGAATGTTGATCTGTATCACATCCTTTACATTTAATCATAATAACTTCTCACATTGTAGGACCATTACCGTTGCGAAAGCCCACTGATCCACCTTCTGCCTCAATGCGCTTGATAACATCTTCAAACAACATGGGCGCAAAGTCTGGTGTTTGTTCTACACAGACGCAATGGTAACGAACATCGTTGTCATCGCTGTATAAGATTTCACCAGTTCTGGCGTCAACTCCACGAGCTCGCTTGACACGATTGGCGTGTAAGTGTCCGTGAATGTTAGTGCCAAAACGACCTAAGCTGTCACTGTGAACAGGGATATGACTTAAGATCATACCATTCATCACATGGTAGGCTCGTAACTCGCGAAAGTATTGCCTATACTCGTCATCCCTAAAGATGTCGTGATTACCACGGATTAAAACCTTGTCACCGTTTAAGCGAGCCAAAGTCTTTAAGGCCTTACGGTTGATAACCACATCACCTAAGTGATAGACCTTGTCTGTAGGCTTGACTCGTTCGTTCCAAGCCTTGATCATAGCTTCGTCCATTTCGTCTGGATCAGTCCACGGCCTTAACTTTGTAACACCATCGTTACGTGTGAATCTACACACTCCAGTATGCCCAAAGTGCGTGTCACTGACTAAAAATACACTTGGCATAATATTCTCCTTTTACCAATTGTCTACACCAGAAATTTCTACTTTAAAGTTGCCTCGCATACCATTTACTTCATGATCAAATGTCATGGTAACTACAGCACCAATACCGCTGGAATTATCTGAATTAATTTCAAACGTTTTTACATCAGGAAATTTAGCCAACACTTCCTGAATCTTTTCAATATCCTGTCTATGTAACCACATTGTCATAAATCCTCTTTACGTTCTTTAGGAAGAATAAACCCCCAACTTGTTTCTACTCCGTTAATTGTGTGAGGCTCATTTTCATCATAGGTCCACCCTAGTGCCTTCATCATACGATGTTTAACTAACAGATTAGGACTTCTAAAATATTCTGTATCATCGAATCCCATCATTACTCCAATTTCGCAAACAGCGCCGCTACGACAAACTCCTGCATGACAATGAACAATAACGTTCATACGATTAGCCAGTGCATGTTGTAACAGCCTAACCAATTCTGCGGCTTGCTCATGACTGCAACGCATACTTTCTTCAAGTGCAAAATCTTTTTCTTCTATGTCCAAAAATTCAAATTGGTGTACTTCTTTAAATTTGTATCTTGGATTGGGAAACATGTACCCTGGATCACAAATTTGAATCAGCATAGCATTTTCTCCTGCATTGATGTGCAATCCTTTTTCTATGTCTGACAATGCTACGTTTTGAATCCACGGCATATTCGCTCTCCTTATTTTGTATTATACTATCTAATTTTGGTTTAGTCAACCTAAAAAAATAGGGCCCTTAGGCCCTATCCAAAAAGTAATACTTTTTAGCTGAGGTCGTAGCGTGAGACCATTACAGTCTTAAGCATGATGCCCTCTGGAGTGAACTGAGCAAGATCAGCGGAAAGCAGAGCCTTCATGATGCTTGGACTAAATCCACTGACCAAAGCCGCACCCGACTTGTCAGCCTTGACTGGAACGTTATCACTTGCGTTTAAGTTCCAGAACACAACTTGTGGAACGGTGTAACCCGCTTCATCAAACTTGCGTTCGATCATCTGCATAGCAGAGTCGTCATACTGAGCACATTGGTTGAACTGCATGTCACTCAATACAAGCAACATGGCTGGCATGTCACTTTGAGGAACA
>SXGQ01158960.1_pt1 | contig 16293 bp, 10 predicted proteins | sample 3178371 | NCBI WGS metagenome assembly SXGQ01 (sample SAMN11356859, study PRJNA531348) | freshwater metagenome | isolation source: freshwater sample F1-20 | place: China: Fuxian Lake, Yuxi | collected 2017-12-25
CCCCAGTGGAAGGCAAAATCGTGCAGACGACCGAGTGCTGCCAGCGATGCAGCCAGCAGCAGGCTTTCCGCCAGCATCCCGGCCTGCGTGGAAAACTGCAGCGACCACGGATGCCTCCCGGCAATGTGCCAGAAAAGCAGGATGCCCAGCACCAGCACCGGCAACAGCAACTGCCCTGCTCCGGCCTGCACCAGCAGAGAACGAAGCCAGAAATCGGCTCCGTTTCGAACCAGATCCGGGTCGCTGACTCCCGCCGCAAAAACACCCCACTCGTAGATGACCAGCCATGGCAGCAGGAAACACAGGCTGGCCAGCGGTGACCGTGCCTCGTTCCAGTAATCCGGTTGGCCTGACACGTCAGACATGAAACTACCAGAAGTTCATGGCCACACGGCTGAAACATCCCTCATGTCTGGTATCGGCCAGTCGATGGGCTCGTATGCAGCCTCGTGGAGAACGATTCAGGCAAACATGCGGCCTGACCGGCGGATTTTGCCGAAGCCTGCCGATTCTTCACAGTCGCGTTGCCAGCCTGGCCGCCAGTCTTTTCAGGGCCGGACTAACGTCCAGGCTGTCGAGATGCACATTCAGAATGCTGAAACAGTCCTGATTCGCGAAGGCGGCACTCAGGGCCTTGTCCAGGTCGCCTTCCGTGTGAACCTCAAATCCCCAGCCGGCACCCAGCAGGTCCGGAAGTCTGTGGTAGTTCCAGTTGAGAATGTCATTGAACGGTCCCTCCTGAATGAACCTCTCGGTGGAATACCCTTTGTTGTTGAGCACCAGCACGATCGGGTTGAATTTCTGACGGACGGCGGTGGAAAGTTCCAGACAGGTCATCTGGAATGCGCCGTCCCCAACCAGCACCAGTGGTCGCAGCGACCGATTGGCAATCTGAACGCCGACCGCTGCCGGGATCGCAAAACCCATGGACGTGTAATAGGCCGTGCTGAGGAACTCGGTATGCTGCGTAATGCTGAGATCCGCGGCGGCGAACAGCGAGTCACCGGTGTCCGAAACGACAACCACCTGCTGGTCCAGCACGGAGTTGATTTTTTCGAACAGGCGGGCGATGGTGATTTTCCGACTGTCCGCGGCCTTCCAGGCGGCGACTTTGGGCTGGCTGATTTTCGGCGCAGCACGCCTGACGGTGAACTTTGGATCAGCAATCGCCTTCATGAAGTCAGTGAACAGCACGTCGTGGAAATGGTGATGGCCGATCCTCAGTTTTTCGCTGGTTGCGTACACGCATTTGGCGGGATCCAGCTGTGCCGTGAAGCCGCCAAGGTTGATATCGCTCATGAAGGTGCCGAGCAGAATGATGCAGTCGGACTTTTCCACTCGCTTCTGAACCTCGGCTCGCCCCATGGCTCCTTCATAAATTCCCAGATACAGCGGGTGTCGTTCGCTGACGACGGACTTTCCCAGCAGGGTGGCGCTGATCGGAATGTTGTTCTGTTCGGCAAATGCCAGCAGCTCCCGCTGCAGTCCGAAACGATGCACTTCAATGTCTGCGATAATCACGGGATTGCGAGCGACCTTGAGTTTTTCCCGAGCTTCAGCAACCGCGGCCTGCAGCGCGTCAGCATCACTCTGCACAACTTCCGACACGGGCACGTGTGGATGTGGGCAGCGTGCGAGCACCTTGTCGCGGGGCAGCTCCAGAAAGACCGGGCGTTTGAATCGCACACATGCTGCGAGCACTCGGTCAATTTCCCGGAACGCCGTCAGCTCATCCTCCAGAGAGGCGGAAGCCACCGTCAGTTTTTCAAAGACATCCCGCTGAGTGTGGAAGTCCCTGACACGGTGGTGCAGCAGCGGGTCCGACCGACGCTCGTTCATTCCGGGTGCACCGCTGATTACGATCACCGGACTTTTTTCCGCGTAAGCACCGGCGATGGGGTTGCACAGGCTCAGGCCACCCACGCAGTACGTCACACACACCGCTCCAATCCCGTTGATTCGAGCATACCCGTCGGCCGCGTACCCGGCACAGGCTTCGCTGGTGGTTCCGACCACCCGAATCGGACTGTCCTGCAGCATGCCGTAAAACTGCAGGACGAAATCGCCGGGAATTCCGAAGATGTCGCGAACACCGTAATCCTGCAGCCTTTTAATCAGATATGCAGCAATCGTGGGCTGCAGCACTGAATCCTGACGCCGTGGCGTGGACTGTCTGGTCGCCATCTGAACCTCCATCCGCCTGTGCGATTTGCCGGAAAACGACGGGATCCTGCCCGTGGGATTCTAGCGAGGCCGGCGGATTTGGCGACAGCCTGCAGTCAGTTTCTGCTAAGTCGCTGCTGCAGAGCTGAAATGGCTTCCGCGACATCCGGGTCCGCATTGATCTCATCGGGCGTTCGAGTGCGGAAAAACGTGGTACGAGTCTGAGTCGCGTCGGGGACCAGCACATCCGGCTGCAAACCGACTCCCGAATAATTCCGATCGTCCGGCGAATAGAACTTGGCTGTTGTCAATCGCAGGGCCATTTCACGCTCACCCGGCATCCGCACGATCGTCTGCACCGACCATTTGCCATACGTGGGACGCCCCACAATCACTCCGCGATTATGGTCCCGCACTGCTCCGGCAATAATCTCGCTGGCACTGGCACTGTCCCCGTCCACAATCAGAGCCAGCGGATACGGTCGGGTGTAGGTCCCCGTGACGCGGTAGACCTGATTCTGATTTTGATTTCTGCCTCGAGTTGACACGACGACGCCGGAACCGATGAATCTTTCAGCCACCGCTGCCGCCGTGTCCAGAAGCCCGCCAGGATTGCCACGAAGGTCCAGCACCAGCGCCTGCAACCCCTCGGCTTCCAGGCTTCTGAGTGCAGCATCCAGTTCCTGCACTGTATCTTCCTGGAATCCCTCCATTCTGATGTATCCAATACCCCGCTGACGGTCCAGCATGGTGCGCCGAGTGATGCTGTGAATGTCCACACGACGCCTTGTGAATTCGCCCGAATGCTTCTGGTTGTCCGGTGAAATCCAGGACAGCCGGACCGCTGAACCTGCTGAACCACGCAACAATTTCGCTGCATCGTCCGTCGACAGATTGCGGCAGTCGGTGCTGTTGATGTCTGTAATGTAGTCGTCAGGTCGCAGGCCGCCTTCTTCAGCCGGGCTGCCCAGCAGCACGTTCAGCAGGTGCATACCACGACCCGCCTCAGCCTTCATTTCAATTCCCAGCCCCACCATTTCGCCCTGGATTGTCCCGTGCAGCTCCCGATACCGATCCGGAGTGAGCAGCACGCTGTACTCGTCCAGTGCGTTGCAGCCACCAAATACGTACTCCAGCAGTACGGCCGAGTCCTTCAGGTTCAGTTCACGGCGACACAGGTCGCAGACGCTGCCCAGAACCTGCCGCGTTTCTGCAACACCGCTCACCGGTCGGTTCCAGTAAGTGCTGATCAACGTCTGCCGAACGGAATTGATGCGAGACTGCCGAGCAGCCGGATCCGGAAAGTTCTTTTCAATAAATACGGGATTCTTAAGTGCCATGTACAGGCTCTCGGTGCCGTGCGCGAGGAATCGGGTCAGCGAAACCGACTCCAGATATTCCCGCTGAACACTGCGATAGACATCCTCAAACATGTTCAGCAGCTGTGTCCGGCCACTGTCGTTCAGCATCCCCTGAAAACTCAGGTCACCGTACCGGCGTTCTACCGCGTGGTGTATCCGGGCGCGGCGGAGCCCGTACTTCAGGGACTGATCCCCCGCAAAACTCTCGAGCGCCTTCTCATACAGCTGAATCGCCTCGCCCCACTTGCGGCCGGTTTCCAGCTCTTCACACTTCTGCAATGCTTCCGGGGCACTGCTCCAGGCTGCCGGCTTCAACTCTTCCGCATGACCCACCGCCAGCCAGTTCAACGCCAGGAAGAGGGTCACAATGACATTTGAGCAGATTCGGAACACGCCAGTACGCCTTGAAAAAACGACTGATCAGCCGGGTTCAGGGGCTGATGAGCAAGGCATCCTGCCACGTTGGTCATCCTGTCGATTCGGGCTGAGCTCTGCAGTTGTCGGTGGACACCGTTCGAGCCGCCACAATCGATACACTAGCAATTCCGATTCGGAAAAACTGATGCACAAGCCAATATATGCCTGCATTTGGGCGGGGTCACATTCCGAGCGGCGTCAAGGTTTGCCCGGGCTCTCCAGGCGGGCTATTTCCGAAAGTCAACCAAAACTCGCTGACTGTTCATGCGATTCTTCGTAAGTGCATAAGTCCTTAGGCGGCATACCTTTAGGTGCTGTTGCCAGATTTTTCGCCGGTGGCCTGTGGTCCCGGCAGGGCAGCTGCGACGCGGATGGCAGCACCGGGATACGGCGACGGCAGCACAACAGTGGGCGTCTTATGCAGAATACGACGCCTGCAGCGGTTTGAACGAACGGTTTCAAAAACCTTTCTGCTGCGTTTGAATTTGCTGGCGGGCGAGTCGCTCTGCTAGACTCGGACACATCGTGCGGTATTTCACTTCCGACTTTATCTCCGGCCCGTGTTCGCCTCCGCCCCATTCCCGCCCTGCCGTCTCAGGAGTTTCTGATGAGCCTTCCTTCCAAATCTCGCCGCGGTTTTTTCGGGCAGGCCGGTCTGATGACCGCAGCAGCATCCGTTTGGGACTCCTCCAGTCGCGCTGACGAGCCCGGGGATCAGCGACCGGTGGTCGTAGGCGTGATGGGCGCCAGCCGCGGTTCAGCGCTGTCCGAGGTGTTCGGACGACTGCCGGGCGTGGAAGTGCGTTATGTGTGCGATGTCGATCAGAACCGAGTGCAGGCGCTGCAGGAATCTCTGGCTGCAAAGCTTGAGAAACCGGTGCGGGCCGTGGGCGATTTTCGACAAATTCTCGATGACCCCGCAGTTGACGCACTGATCTGTGCCGCTCCGAATCATTGGCATGCCCCCGCCGGCATACTCGCCTGCGCAGCCGGAAAACACGCCTACGTGGAAAAGCCCTGCAGTCACAATCCGCAGGAGGGCGAATTGCTGGTGCAGTCGGCGCGAAAATCCGGAAAGTGTGTCCAGATGGGCAATCAGCGACGCAGCAGCCCGACAATTCAGAAAGCCATGCAGCGACTGGCGGAAAATGCGATCGGTCGAGTGTATTACAGTCGCAGCTGGTATGCGGCAACGCGGGGCTCCATCGGCACAGGCACTCCGGCTCCGGTACCGCCCCATATTGACTATGAACTCTGGCAGGGCCCGGCGACACGACAGCCATTCACCTCCAATCGGCTGCATTACAACTGGCACTGGGTCTGGCACTACGGCAACGGAGAACTGGGCAATAACGGGATTCACTCGATCGACCTCAGCCGCTGGGGACTGCAGGTGGATTACCCGGTGCGTGTCGTTTCATCCGGCGGCCGATATGGGTTCGCCGACGATCAGCAGACAGCCGATACGCAGGTGGTTTCCTTTGAGTTTCCGGATCGGCGACAGATCGTCTGGGAATGCCTCAGCTGCAATCGTCACGGGATGGACGGCAGTGGCTTTGGTGTCAGTTTCCACGGTGAAGAGGGTTCCATGAAACTGAATGACTCCGGCTACACCATCCTCGATGCCAGAGGCAAGGAAGTGGAAAAGCAGGACGGAGCGGACGGCATGCGCGCGCATGCGGAAAATTTCGTCGCGGCGATTCGGCGAAATGATCCGACGATGCTGAATTCAGAAATTGAACAGGGACACAAGTCCACGCTGCTGTGTCACCTCGGAAACATTGCTCACCGTACCGGCGATACTTTGACCTGTGATCCGGGCAACGGGCGAGTCCTGAACAATGACGCCGCCATGAAACTCTGGTCGCGCGAGTATGCCGAAGGCTGGCAGCCGCAGGTCTGATTGCTGTGGCACGTGTTCGGCCCGTGAACGACAATGCTCGTGACACCGTGGCCCCGACGAGACTGCAGGCAATAAAAAATCCGCTGGCCCACAGCACAATTCGTTGTGATCGGTGGCCAGCGGATTTTTTTGCAAGGTGCAGTCGCCAGATCGATGCGTTCAATCGGCCTTTTTAAAGCCTGCCTGCAGCAACGATTCGTACCCGGCTCGCAGCGGTCGGATGTCATAGCCCTTACCCTGCAGGATTTCAGCACACATCAGCACTCGTCCGCCCGACTTGCAGTGCAGATAGACCGGCTTGTCCTTCGGAAGCTGCTGCAGTGCGTCAGCCAGTCCTGGCCCCTTCAGCGAACTGAGCGGCAGAAATGCGGCATCAGCGAGGTGGCCGGCATTCCACTCATCCTGCTCCCGCACATCCACCAGCACGGCTGATTTGTCGGTGACCATCTGCCTGACAGTGTCCAGAGTATCCACCGTGTGACCGGCAGTGGTGAACTGTGGCGTCATTTTCTTTGCTCCGTTCTTTTCTGTGGAAGCGGTTTTTTTGGCACCGGTAAACACCGGAGAATCGGGATCACCACCGGACTGCAGATACGCCACGAGGTCGAGGACTTCGTCACGATTCAGCGTATTGATCAATCCGGCTGGCATCATGGACACTTTCGCCGGCTGAGTTTCTTCGATTTCATCACGCGGAATCGTGGTCAGTGTGCCAGGCTCGAGCATGTTTTCGCAGACCATGATTCGGTCATTGTTCAGGTTCACCACTCGCCCCGTTACGGTGCGACCGCTGTCGAGCACAAAAACTGAGGCTTCGTACTGGTCTGAAACAACCTTGCTGGGCTCAATGATGGATTCCAGCAGCGTTCGAGCATTGTAGCGTCGGGACACGGCTGTCAATTCCGGCCCTACAACTCCACCATCACCGGCAAAGCGATGACATTTGTAGCAGGCCGTGACCTGGAACATCTTTCTGCCATTATCGAAGGAACGCCCGGTCAGGCCCGCTTCCACGTCGACCAGAAAATCATCAACCTTCCACTCCTGAACAACCGGACGAGCAGCAGCCTCCACAAGGGGCTGACCGCCAGAAGGCTGAGCCTCCAGCACGGCCTGCAGAGCCGTCTTTTCGGAGTCAGTGAGTCGGTCGATGGCCTCCTGGCGAATGTTCTTCAGGAACCCGGAGAATGAATTGCCACCGCGCAGCGTCGTCGACGTAACAAACCACTGGAAGTACTTCGTACGCTGCTCGATCGTCCATGGCCCCTTCAATGCACGCAGGCAGTAGGCATAGTGAATCTGTTCTTCCTGGCTGGGAGCCCTGGCCTGCAGTTCGAGAGTCTTGTCCGCGACTCCTTCGGCATTCAGGTACACCAGGATTCGGCAAAGTTCCCGGTTCACTCGCACACTGCGTGCCGGGTACATCGGGTTCAATACTGCGGCAACGGCGCGGGCCACTTCCTCTGATGGCTCACCCATGCGAATAAAACAGAGTCCGGCCACTCGCAGGGCTGCCAGCAACTGCATTTCCGTCAGGCTGGAACTGTTCAGGCGTCCCAGCGATTCCAGCAAAGGTTCCTGCACTGCTTTGTCACCGCAGCGGGCCAGTGCCAGCAGCGCCGTCAGCTTTGCCTCATTGGACGAATTTTCGTCGAGCGCCCGCTGAGCCCATGCACTGACAGGCTGGTGCTCGATTGCCGTGCGAGCAGCAAAGCGAATGGCTCGGTCGGCATGCCCAAGATGAGGCCACGCCTTGTCCACTGCGCCAGCCACAGGGCGGTGCAGCTGTTCCAGTGAATGACGCAGGTCCCGCGCTTCCTGCCCCGCCAGATCCACCGGCGGCGGCTGCACAGAGTCAGAGCCCGTCCAGGTCACTCGGTAAAGACCACTCTGAGTCCTGCGACCGCCAATCGTGAAATACATGGCTCTGTCGACCGGGTTGATAATCACGTCGGTGACAGGCAGCGGAGCCGCCGAAATGAATCGCTCCAGCTCACCCGTGTAGCTGCTGCCATCGGGCTTCATGTGTACGGCATAGATCACGCCATAGCTCCAGTCGCTGATAAACAGAGCCTGCTGATACTTGTGCGGGAATTTGGCACCCGTGCCAAAGGTGATGCCGGTTGGCGAACCCGGGCCCACATCCACCACGCTGCCAAGGGAATCGGGGTAAAACTCGGGCCACTTGCCGGTCCCGGATCGCCAGCCAAATTCAGAGCCGCTGGTGACATGGTTGACGCGAGTCGGTCTGTACCACGGAGACCCCACATCCCATTCCATATCCGCATCGTATGTAAACAATTCACCCTGAGGATTCAGGGCAATGTCGTATTGATTGCGGAAGCCCATGGACAGCAGCTCCCAATCGGTGCCGTCGGGGCTGACTTTGGCAATCCAGCCACCCGGAGCCATGATGCCAACCGCGTGGCCACCGGCGTCCCACATGCGAGGCAGCAGCTGGTCTTCTCCCCAGATCGTCGGCACTCGCGACGAAGAAAACTGAGTGGGGGCCGTGTGGTTCCCACAGGCAACGATCAGGGACTGACCGTCCGGAGAAAGAATGATGGCATGCGGGCCGTGTTCGTTGCCGCCCTGCAGGGTTCGCAGGTGTTCGGAACTGTCGTACTGGCCGTCGCCGTCGGTGTCACGAACGCGGTGCAGGCCGACTCGCGGCGCGTCCCCGCTGTTGGTCATCACATACAGACTGTCGAAGGCGCAGAGCAAACCCTGAGCCATACCGACGTCCACGTTGATTGGTTCAATGACAATCTTTGCCTCACTGCCGATGGCCGGAGGAGTCACTCGATACAGTTTTCCATACTGATCAGACACGATCAGTCGTCCCTGCGGATCGGAGGTCATGCAGACCCAGGAACCCATCCTGTCAGCTGGCACAGAGTACAGCAGTTCGGCCTGAAAACCGGCAGCCAGCTTCAGATCGCTGACCGGAGTCGCCTCGGGGACCGGCGGGGCATCGTCGGTCAGGACGATGCTGTCGATTTCCATCTGCCCACCGCGACTGAACGGGTCGATTCGCAGCGAGGTGACGGGACTGTCGGTCTCAAACCACAGGCGAACAGGGCGGAACTCCTTGTCTGAACCGCGGAATTCCGTGCGAACGGATTTGTCCTCTGAGGTAGCCGGGGAGGCTTCCGTGGTCCAGAACACCTGGACGTCGGCGTTGCCCTTGAAGCGGGCGCTGATCGTCAGTCGGTGTGTCCCCGCGCGGCCACTGACCGGAGCAGAAAAGTACGGGTCGTTGCCTTTGGCCCTGAGCAGCAGCTGGCCGTCCGCTGCGGACAGCTGCACCTGATCGTTACCGGTCCAGCCGGAATCGGCCTGGTCGAAATCCCAGCGGAGGATTTCATCGGCAAAGGCGGGGCAACTGATGGAACAAATGGCCACCGCAACAGTGGTCACCTTCAACATGCGGGCGAACAGGAACATGATGACAGCCTTGGCATTAAGGACAGACTGCGAACGCAGGACACCCCCCAGGAGGCGCGCAGGTTCAGAGGCTGATCGCGGCGGGAGGAAAGATGCCAGTCTGACAAACTTCATGCAGGCATGCAACCTTAGTCGGCTGCAACACGACTTGAAACATCAGGCCAATAAAACACTGAACGCTGATGCGCCGCAGAACCTTTTTCGGAGTATCGCAAATAAAAGCGGCCTGGTCGGCGACGACCAGGCCGGCACTGCGCAAAATGCTGCGGTTTTGAACTACGCCTGTCGATTCGCGGCCCGGCGTTTCATCAGCCTGCGGAACCCGATGCCGACCACACCGGCGATAACGGCCCATGACGAGGGTTCGGGCACAGTTCGCTGCAAGGTCAGATTCTCTGTTGCAAACGTCGATTCGATGATCGCGTAGGAGCCCTGCTGCGGCAAGGCGGAACCTGCGATAATCGCGTCGATGTTGTCCTGTGAGGCGAATCCTGTGTTGTCAAAAGGAGTGCCGTTGATCGAGAGGCTGAATGAACTGCGTCCCGTTCCTCGGTTTCCGGGAACAGATGCCGGGTCGAAGTTCGCAGTGATCTGCAGTTGCGACGGAGTGACCATGGTCAGACCGCTGACTACAGGCGGAACCGAAAGAAAGTTATTCGGAACGAGGGCGTTCCAGGTCTCGGTACCCAATCGAAAAGTTGCTGACGTCAGCAGAGCGGTGGCGGCCGAAGTCGCCGGAGTGTACGTCGCGTCCAGAGTCCACAATTGTCCGATGAATGCGCTGCCAGGCGCATTGGACGAAGACACGAAACCGTACAAATAGATCTGAGCCGCGGTCGCGGAATTTGCAAACAGCATGAGGGCCGTGAAAAGGATCATGCCGGGACGAACAAATCCACGGACACCCGCCGAACACATTTGCGTGAAAGCCATCGGAAAACTCCCTACAGAAACCCAACCCCCCTGCCTTTGGGCAGCCACAATGCAGGATGTGCCCAACAAAACGGATATGAAGCCTGGGGGGCTTGCGATGCGGGGGAAGTTTTGACGGAAAGGGGGACTCAGGGCAACAGGGGGGGGCCTGTGTATGATGCGAAAACAACACACTCGCAGTAATCAGTCGCTGCAGTCGATACATTCGCTACATTTTAACACTGTGCGGTGGCAAAACTTCTCCACCGTGCAAAAAAAAAGGCTCGGTCGAATATCGACCGAGCCCTGAAACGTTTCAACTATCCGATGTCTCAGGCGTTCGCCTGAACCACCTGGCGACGACGCAGATATCTGCGGCCGGCGACCATCCCGATGCCCGCAAGCAGGCCCCAGGTTGATGGTTCCGGAACCGCGTTGAGCGTACCAGCAAGGTCAAAGGTGGAGTCAGGCAGAGTACCCTGACCCGCCACGTCAAACGTTCCAGTGATGGAGTTTGCGTTGGCGATCAGGAAATCAATATTCGCCTGCGAAGCCACGTTTGCTGCAACCGTCGCTGTACTGTTGATGGTCAGTGCCAGTTCGCTGGTGGAAGTGCCGAAGCTGTTGGTGGCGTCGCCAGTCCAGTTCACATTGACCAGCAACGTGTTCAAATTCTGAATACGAATTCGGTTCTTCGATGAACCCAGTCCACCCTTGATGTCAACAAAACTTGCCGCCGGAGACCCAGTCATGCTCAGAGCAAAAGCTGCGGAATTTACAACAGCATTCTGCCCGGCACCGGCAGTGTAAGCAAGATTTGACAGCACAAAGCTGCCGCCGACCGGCGTCGGGAGGTTCCCCGTAACCGCAGCACCCGTGAAATAGAGCGGGTTGGCGTTCACCACGCCACACACCGCCATCGCTGCCACAGCGACAGCCAATCTTGAAATTCGCATCCCATTACCCCCCGGAAATCGTGACGTTAAGCAAAGCTCAGGGTGCCTTCACAGAAACTGTGCAACACGTTGAGACTTTGATACAGGCTGAACAGAACTGTTTTCAGTCCTTAACAGCCTTATTGTCACAATCCGGGGAGTCTACGCAAGCGGTGGGAGGTGTTTTTTCAAAAAAACCAAAAAAGATTCATGCTCAGGAAGTCTGCTGCTTTCCCTTCCTCGACGACAGATATCGACGCCCCATCAGCACGGAAGCCACAGCAAGAACCGCCAGGCTGCCAGGTTCCGGTACTGCCTGCGGCACCCCAACCAGGGCCTGCTCACTCTCACCAAACGGAGCAAACGGATCAAAATCAAAAGTCCCGGTGATGTTGGTGGCCGTATTCACCAATTGATCGACATTCTGCTTGCTGGCAACCTGGGTGGGCGATGCTGTGGGGCTGACTACCGTCAAAATCAGCGAACTTCCATTCGTCCCAAGCGTCGATGACTGATCGCCTGTCCAGTTCAGGCGAACTCGCAGCGTATTCAGATTTGCCAGCACCGACACTGCATTTGTTTTCGTTCCGTCCAGCCCGGACCAGGTGTAAGAACCGCCACCGACGCGGTTCACCGTCATGGTGGCCTGCGTTACAGCGGCCACCGCAGTGGCCGAAGGAGTATACTGCAGCATCAGCACCCAGCTGGAGCCGGCGTCCGTTCCCAGACCCGCTCCCTCAAGAGTTCCAATGAAATACAGGGGTTCGCCCCGTACAGACGCCAGGCCGGTTGTCAGAGCCAGTACAAGTCCCAAAGCAGTCCTTAACATCTCACCCCTCCCCGTTTTTCAGATTCAGACAATTCCCCGCAGGCCGTGCTGCACCGGATTTCAATTCAGGACACATCAGTCACATCAATTCCCATCCGTCGCGGATCTGGCGGCGTTTTTCTTCCGCAACTCATCAACCATAGCTCGATGAATCGCGGCCTTTTGCGAATTTCCCGCCTGCTCCCACGCTTTTGCCAGGTGCTCGTGCACTTTGTCCGGATTCTGCCGATCAGGCAGCGCCCGCTCGAAATCCGCAATGGCTTCCAGTGTTTTGCCAAGCCTCAGCAGGATCTTGCCCCGCGTGTCGTAAACAGCAGGCTGATCCGGCAAATATTTCACTGCCTGATTCACCATCGCGAGGGCCTGGTCCATGTCAGCTTCCGGCTGTTCCGCCATCGCATCAGCGATATTGTTCAGCAGGCCGGGCATACCGGGCAGATGCTGCTGTGCAAGCTCGAAGTGCACCATGGCTTCAGCAAGGTTCGGCGGAGTTTTTGACATTTCCCGGGTCCCGAGAATGAAGTGCACGGTCCCCGGTGAAATGCCTGCCGTCAGAGCAGCATTCAGCTGCTCCTCCAGCACATTGTCCGACATTTCCCGAACACCACTGACTGCCACCAGCTCCTCGGTCACTCGCGGATCCGCCGGGCTGATCAGAATGGCTCGAGTGATCTGATCCAGAGCCAGAGCCACATCCTCAGTGGTGCGGATCTTTTGCTCGCGCAACCGCCTGCTGTGGCCGAGATACACCTGCAGCAGCAGTTCCCGCAGCTCGTCCTGCAGCTCAGGATGGACCCCGGCTGCCTCAGTAATCAGCTGCACGGCCTCCACCTCCCGGTGTGCCAGCAGCAGGCACCGCATCAGGCGAACAAAGTCCGGCATCACCAGCTGCCTGTTGGTGTACGCCTGTAGAAAGAGTGTTGCTGCCTGGTCCGCCGCAGCCCTGGCATCCTGTTCGTTGTCAAGATCCAGTTCAACTTCCGCCAGCGAATACAGAGCGAGCCCGAAATTTCCCCGCGGTTGCGCCACCAGTTTTCGCAGGACGGCCTGGGCGCGGGAATTTTCTCCGCGCACCATCAGACCGGTTGCTCGCATGTACAGCGCCCTGATGTGGTCGGGCTGCCGATTCAGAATCCATTCCAGAATCTGTTCCAGAGATTTCCACGACTCGTCCGAAGGAATTGCCTCGGCGGCGAAGTCTGCAAACTGTCGTTCGGACAGCCATTCGGCGGCAGGCATGTAGCCACTTTCACGCATCAGACGCAGAGCAACACCGCGAGCCTGCTGTTCATTTCCGAGCTTCGACTGTACCGCGGCCTGCTGCAGGCGGTGATCTGGCTCCTCAGGCTGCAAAGCAGCCAGCTTTCTCAGGTAAAAATCGGCCGTGGCGTAGTCTTCGGCCTGGGCATTGGCACGATAGGCAGACCTTGCCCGAGCAACCAGCTGCTGTTCGGTCGGGACCAGCCAGATTTCCAGCATCAGTGGGCTGAACATCCCGAAAACGGCCGGCAAACCCGCCAGAAAGTGCAGGAACTGTCGAGTCTGCAGGAATCGGAACAAAAAGGCTCCGGACTGCATAATCCAGAAAATCGGGTTGATGTAACTCAGACCAGCCGGCAGCTTGCGGCGGTCCTCTGCCCCCAGCGACTGATTGCTGTCACGCAGCCGCAGCAGTTCACGGGTCCACCTCCGGCAGCTGGCCCAGGTTTTGGCGTACTTCCGCTGATAATATCCCGCGGTGGCCGAAAACCATTTCTTCACCGCCGGGATACTGAATTTCTTGCGGCGACGACTCATGACAGCACCTCAGTGTTGGTTGCAGCACTCAGGCGGTGACCTGGTAAGACAGGCCGGGGCAGCCCGGCGGAGGCCTCAGCCGCCGGCTCGGGTAAAGCTTGCTGAGGGACTGCCGCAGGAGCTGGTGCGGCAGCCGGAAGGGATCGCAAAAAGCCGGGCAGCACCCAGGCCGGCACGGCTGTCAGCAGCACGGCACACGCCATCGACAGCACCAGCACCCGACGACTGGTCGGCAGCTGTGACCAGCGCAGTTCGGAGTCGATTGCCGCCTTTTTCGAGCTCGCGGTCTCCGCTGGTACCGTAAACAACCAGTTCCACGCCAGCACAAAGACGTTGATGCGATCGTACTTCCGCGGATCGTCAGGGATGCCGCCGAAAATGAACTGAATAAAACGGTCGGTGCTGAGCAGGAACGGAATCGCCAGCAGCATGGCCCCGTAGCCCACGGCGTCATGCTGCCAGCCGGTCGTCAGGTCCAGAGTGAACTTCACCTGCGCCACGGCAATGGTCAGCACTCGACCGACATTCATCAGCAGGGCCCAGAACACTGCCGTGCCCATCAGCAGCAGGCTGCGCACAATCGAATACTGTTTTGAAACGCCGATGAATGCCGCGATGAACATGACGGTGAACAACGACTGAACTCCGGAGCAGGCATCGGCCACTTCCAGTGGCACTCCGATCATGGGCTGGATCACATTTCCTTCGCGGATGTGATCGATCTGCAGCACGTTCAGGAAATCGGAGGCGATGCGTGAGGTGATGAGCTGGAGTTTTTGGACAACCTGTTCGTCGCGGTTCTGCGGCGGCCTGACGGTCATCAGCACGGGCAGAATCAGGTACAGCAGTCGTCGCCGCGAATCAGACTCGCGGAACAGGTCCAGCAGAGTGGCGAGGACCAGTGCGTACCCGGCGTAGCACAGCAGGGGGCGGGACTTCAGGCAGCCAATTGCTGTGGCGGCGGCCGCGGCAGCCACCAGCAGCACTCGCAGGGACTGCCGCAGCCAGTTTCCCGACAGTTCCGGTTCCCGGGCCGCGCGAGTCGCCGCGAAGAACAGCATGGAGGCAAATGCGAATGGGAAGAACTGGTAGTATTCCCTGGTCCACAGATTGCCGAGCTCGGAATACAGTACGGGAGCATAGACCAGCGAGACAACGCCGATTGCAATCATCAGCGGGGACTTCAGTGAGTCAGCGAGATTGATTGTGTCCTGGTTTTGAGAAGACCCATGACTCATAAGCGGATAAGCCCTTGAACAGCAGGCGATTGAGATCCATCGATTCAGCCGGACCCGTCCATCCCGGACGGGGGGATTGGCCAAGCAGACGAGTCGGCCGGCTTTTTCACTGCGCAGGCCCCCCCGTTGCTTTTCAACCGTGAATGAAGTCTGTCATCATCCTGTTGGAAAGCACGGTTTTTGGCGTGGCGATTGCAGTAAAGCGTGTGGAAAAGTCGTCTGAGTTCGTCAACGGTGGACTGACCGTCACGATCGTTGGGACTGCCACCGGGACGAATGGCAGCCGGACTTCTCGAGACCGCGGGGTTGCGAGAAAATGAACATTTGAACACTTCGTGGTTTTGCGAATGTCAGACGGGCGGTGACTGCGTCTGGAGTTCCGGATTTGCGGGCTTGTTGACTGACGGACTCGATTTTGCCCGTTTTTTTGATCTGTACCGCAGTCTTGAGTGGATTGACCGGGGCGGCATGGTAGACTTAAGGGGTTAGGGAAGCTTTCCGCAGGTTTGCTGCGGCGCGGGGCACCCTATTCTCTGTGGCTTCTGGGGCATTGGGTATTCAGTTCGCTGGGGCAGGTTTCAGATGTTTCGCTGGATCAAACGTACTCGCCGCCGAACTCGTGACTGGTTCAAGGACCGTTCGCGCTACATTCGCTGGCAGTGGCATCGTGTGACCAGTGGGACTCTGGCGTGGTGGGAAAGTCTCAAGACGACTCACGAGGACGGCCCGGTTTCTGTGGTTGAGTCGGGCGGGGGCAAGCGTGGGCGTCCGGCCCTGAAGGTGTCCAGTTTTTTCAACCCGTTTTTTTGGTTCGCCAGTACGTTTCAGTTTTTGCTCAGGTATTTGTTTTCGCGGCGGCCCATTGAATTTTTGATCAGCGTGCCGGGTATCTTTGGTGTTGTGGCACCGTTTGCCAGTCTGCATGCGTGGCTGCCTGACCCCGATACGCTGACCAGTCGCTATCGTGCCCAGATGCAGGCGTACGCTGAGGCCAAGGATTTCTCGCAGGCTCGTTTTTACGCCAACTGCTGGAAGGTGGCTCAGCCATCCAATCTGGAAGTTGAACGTGCGATCGCTCTGCTTGATGACGCGGCGGGCAACGCTGATGTGTCCGCACTCAGGCTGAAGGAACTGATCGTCAGGTACCAGTATGAACCTGCGATCATCCTGTTTGCCCGCCGGCAGTTGCCGGCACTTGTCAGTAACGCAGCCACCTGGACTCCCGAGGCGACCGAACTTCAGCAGATTCTGGCGGGGCTGCTGCAGATCCAGCCGGATCATGTGGATGCAG
>SXGQ01793874.1_pt1 | contig 16292 bp, 17 predicted proteins | sample 3178371 | NCBI WGS metagenome assembly SXGQ01 (sample SAMN11356859, study PRJNA531348) | freshwater metagenome | isolation source: freshwater sample F1-20 | place: China: Fuxian Lake, Yuxi | collected 2017-12-25
GCGCATGCATCGATTTGATTACACACCCGCCGATTGCGGGCATTTTCACGAGGCGATTGAGAAACATTGCGTGCCGCTTGTCCGTGAAATGCAGAAGCAACGCGCCACTGCGCTGGGTTTACAAACCCTACGTCCGTGGGATTTAAAAGTGGATGTGAAAGGCCGCGCGCCGCTTCGACCATTCACAAATGGCGAGGACTTAACAGCAAAAACTTCGCGCACATACCGCAACATGGACGCGGGTCTTTCGCAAATGTTTGACACCATGTTGGGTGGCGGATGTCTTGATCTTGACAGCCGCAAAGGCAAAGCGCCGGGCGGTTATCAATATCAACGCCAAGCTTCGCGCAAGCCTTTTATATTTATGAACGCCGTTGGCTTGCACCGCGATCTCATCACCATGGTGCATGAAGCCGGCCACGCGTTCCACAGTTTGCTTTCCAAGGAAGATCCGATTTTGTTGTATCGATCAAGTCCGACTGAGTTTGCGGAAGTTGCAAGCATGAGCCAGGAACTTCTCACGCTTCCATACCTCTCGGAATTTTTCAACGAAGCCGACGCCGCGCGCGCTAAGCGTGAATTGCTTGAAGGCGCCATCGCTGTGCTTCCGTGGGTGGCGCACATCGACGCGTTTCAACATTGGGTGTATCTCAATCCAACGCACACCGTGAAAGAGCGCGAGACCAAGTGGCTGGAACTAGACGCGCGCTTTGGCGGCCTGTTGGATTGGACTGGCCTTGAACAATTCCGCGCGTCGCTGTGGCAGCGTCAATTGCATTTGTTTGGCATGCCCTTCTATTACATCGAGTACGGCATTGCGCAACTTGGGGCGCTGCAAGTGTGGCTGGCCAGTTTGACCAATGAAAAGCAGGCGATTGCCAATTACAAAGCCGGCCTTGCATTGGGCGGCAGCAAGCCACTTCCACAATTGTTTCAAGCAGCCGGGATTCAATTTGATTTCACCGCGCCAATTGTTGAAAAACTCATGAGCGCCGTGGGCTCGCAACTCAAGCAACTTTCCTAATTTCGCAAACTCATTACCCTCAGGACATCATGAAAAAAGTACTCATTCTTGGCGCGGGAAAAATTGGACGCATGTGCGCGCATCTTCTGCAACACAGTGGCGACTATGCGGTCACAAGTTTGGACAACAGCGCCGCGCACCTTGAGTGGGTGAGCAAGAATGTGACGGGCGTGAAATGTGTCAACGGTCGCTTTGACGACATCAAAGCGCTGGATGCAAATTGCGCGGACCAATGGGCTGTTGTGAGTTGCGCCCCATTTCATTGCAATGTGTTGATCGCGCAAAAAGCAAAAGCGCACGGCGAGCACTATTTGGACTTGACCGAAGATGTTGCGGCCACCAAGCAAGTGATCGCCATGGCGCAAGGCGCAAGCACCGCGTTCATTCCGCAGTGCGGACTCGCGCCAGGTTTTATCACCATCGCCGCGTGGCATTTAGCCAAGGGCTTTGACAAGTTGCATGATTTGCGTTTGCGCGTGGGCGCCCTGCCGCGTTTTCCCAACAACGCCATGAAATACAATCTCACGTGGAGCACCGAGGGTCTGATCAATGAATATTGCCAACCTTGCGAGGCCGTTCAAGACGGGCACTTTGTAACGGTTCCGCCGCTTGAACAACTTGAGCACATGCAAATTGACGGCATTGAACTTGAGGCTTTCAACACTTCAGGCGGACTTGGTTCGCTGGGCGAAACGCTCAAGGGCAAAATTCAAAATCTCAACTACAAGACCATGCGTTTTCCGGGCCACCGCGACCAATTGAAGTTGCTGATTGAAGATTTGGGTTTCAAGAATCACCGCGACGAACTCAAGAAGATTTTCGAGCGCGCCCTGCCCGCCACCGAGCAAGACCAAGTTGCCATCTTTGTAAGTTGCGTTGGGGAAAAAGACGGCCGCTTGCTTGAGAAGACCTACGCCAAAATTGTTCTGCACAAAGAAATCAACGGCTTGCCGTGGACCGCAATTCAAATCACAACCGCCGCCGGCATTACCGCCGTGCTTGATTTGCTCAAAGAAGGCGCGCTGCCTTCAAAGGGTTTTATTCGCAACGAAGATGTTCCGTTCGAGGCGTTCATTGCCAATCGCTTCGGCAAACATTACGCGTAATTCAATGCGCTCGACGATCTGGGCGCAACGACAGCACGCAAGTGGTGGCCGTGGATGTGCGGGCTTGACTGACAGGAGTGTTGCCGTCGTCCACGAACAGCTCGCATCACAGTTCTGCGTCCTATTATAAATCCATGTCAACCGTATTAAAGATGAGTGTCGCCGGCCTAGCCGCTTGCCTCGCGCACGGGTGTGCCGGCGAATCAACGACCGGTCTCGCTTTGCCCGACCTTGCGGCACACCAGTGGAAGCACCGCGTGTTGATCATCGATACGCCGTCCATGCAGTCCGCCCCCTACCTGCAACAAATCAGCGCCTTCGATGCGGCAGCGGCCGGTCTCAAGGAACGCGACCTGGAAGTGCTGACCCAAACATCAGCGCCAGCGTTCCGGGTGCGGCTCGTTGGCAAAGACGGTGGAGTGAAGCTTGATGTTGGTACGCCGATGACCACCGATGCGCTCTTCGCCCTCATCGATGCGATGCCAATGAGGCAGGACGAACTGTCGAACCGGTAATGCACGCCTCGTCTCCATGAGCGTCGCGTGGAAACATGGATGACCCAATGAGTTGCTGCAACGGATTCGAAATCCCTGCCTACTATCCTCGACCATGAAAAACTACGTCATCGCAGGTGGTAGTTCCGGAATCGGAAAAGCCCTCACCGAACAACTGCTTGGTGCGGGTCACAGCGTCTATGTTTTTGCACGCTCCCTTCGGACGTTGGAGCACCACTCCAATCTTCATTTCATCCAGACGGACTTCAGCGTCGAGTCGCCAACCATTCAAGGATTGCCCGAGGAAATACACGGCCTTGCCTATTGCCCTGGAAGTATTCAGTTGGCTCCGTTTCACCGCATGAAAGAGGATCTTTTCCTGAATGACTTTCGAATCAATGTGCTTGGTGCAGTGCATTTAATTCAAGCGGCGTTGCCCGCGTTAAAAAAACCTGGACACGCGTCTGTGCTTTTATTTAGCACGGTGGCGGTGCAGACCGGCATGTCCTTTCATGCCTCGATCGCTACGGCGAAGGGAGCCGTTGAAGGTCTCACCCGCAGTCTTGCGGCGGAGTTGTCCAGCGCGGGCATACGCGTGAATGCCATCGCGCCATCTCTTACGCAAACGCCACTGGCGGATCGGCTACTGAACACTCCAGAAAAAATCGACGCATCCAACAAGCGACATCCGATTGGCCGAGTGGGTCAACCAGATGAAGTGGCGGCTCTTGCCGCGTTTCTCTTAAGCGAAAAAGGATCTTGGATGACGGGCCAAGTTCTGCACCTTGATGGCGGAATGGGTCAGTTGAGACTGTTTGCGTGATGCGACACTTCACTGCCGAATCCATCGCGGGTCTTGACGAGCGCTTTCGTCGCAACCTGATCAACTCTTTGCACGGCGTGCGACCCGCTTTGCTTGTTGGCACGACATCAGCGACGGGCACGGACAATCTTGCGGTGTTTAGTCAGGTTCTGCACATTGGAGCAAACCCGCCTCTCAGCGGAATCTTGTTTCGTCCAGATTCCGTCGAGCGTCACACACTGACCAACATCCGTCATAACGGCGCGTTCACGCTCAACACAGCTACCACGGCCATGGCCAAGCAGGTGCATCAAACCAGCGCGCGCTATCCGCGCGATGTGTCCGAGTTTGAAACTTGTGGATTAACTTCGATACGCATGCACTCCTCGCATGCGCCATGCGTGGCCGAGTCGCCAATTCAAATTGTGCTACGTCTTATGCGCGAGATTCCAATCACCGAGAACGGCACCATCTTGGTGGTCGGTGAAATACTGCATATCTATCTTCAAGATGATTTGATCAGCGAAGATGGATTCGTTGCGCATCACATTGCGGACAGCTTGGCTGTTGCGGGACTAGACGCTTACTTCGGCTTGCGAAATGGCCAGCGCCTTTCATACGCCAAGCCCGATGAACCAATTCTTTGCGAGCCACTGTGAAAGGCGTAAAGAAAGAGCATTTACCGCAGAAGATCTGCCAGGCCTGTGGACGCCCATTCACATGGCGTAAGAAATGGGAGCGTGATTGGGATCAAGTGAAGTATTGCTCGGATCGCTGTCGAACATCAAAGCGCGGGAAATCCTAAATCATGTCGCGACGCATCATGCTTTGGTACCGAAACGACTTGCGAGTCGATGACCACGAGGCGCTTCACTACGCCGCGAGTGAAGGCGCGCACATCTTGCCTGTCTATATTGATTCGCCCACACCGCAGCGTCACGCTCTTCCAGGAAATCCTGAAATTCCAGGCTTTCGAAGAAAGTTTCGACTTGAATCACTACTTGAACTAGATCAGCGCTGGCGTGAATGGAATGGCTCGCTGATTGTGGTGACTGGTGAGCCGGAGGATGTGATCCCGCAACTGTGCGTGAAATATGAAATCAACGAAGTGTTTCTAAACGCCGAGTCGTCGCACGACGAGTCCAGACAGCAGCAGCAATTGACGCGCAACTTGAATGGCACGCCAACGTCATGCAGGCTTTTTCATGGCGCTCCCATGATTCATCCCGACGATCTTTCTTTTGAACTTCGGGATCTGCCCGACATCTTCACTCAGTACCGCAAGCTTGTTGAAGCGCGAATGTTTGTGCGCGCTTGCTTTGCAACTCCCACCGCGGTGCAAGCGCTGGCTCATGACGAGGTGCCGTTCGAGCCGCGGTTACCCGAAACCATCGCGGATGCGCGGAGTGCGTTGCCATTTCATGGCGGCGAATCCGCAGGACAAAAAAGACTTCACAACTATCTCTGGCAAACAGACGCATTGCGCACGTACAAGCAGACTCGTAATGGACTCATCGGAACCGATTATTCATCCAAGTTCAGCGCGTGGCTGGCAAACGGATGTCTTTCCGCGCGACACATTTTTCATGAAGTGCGCCGATACGAGACCGAGCGCGTCGCCAACGACAGCACCTATTGGATGATCTTTGAATTGCTCTGGCGCGACTACTTCCGACTTGTGATGGAAAAATTTGGCACTGCCCTATTTTCACTTGACGGTATTTCCACCCGCCGCACACACCCGCCGCAAGGGCGCGATGTCAACACTTTCCAAAAGTGGATGAGCGGCTCAACAGGCAATCGATTTATTGATGCCAGCATGCGCGAATTGCAGTTGACCGGATTCATGAGCAACCGCTCAAGACAGAATGTGGCGAGTCATTTCGTGCATGAACTTGGCATGGACTGGCGCATTGGGGCCCAATACTTCGAGGCGCTTCTTGTGGATTACGACGTGTATTCCAATTGGGGCAATTGGGCGTATGTGGCTGGAGTGGGCAACGATCCGCGCGAGAATCGGCGCTTTGATATCGCGCATCAGGCTAAGACATACGATCCGGAAGGCGCCTACCAGAAACTTTGGCTGGATTAAGTTTGGAATAGTTTTTTCCGCAACCGTCTGACTACACTTTGCCATGAGTTTGGGAAATCTATGATCGACCCATCGAATTTATATTTGCCTGACAGTGATCCGCGACGACTCGCGTTGCATAACGAGGTTCACACCCGCCCTTCAGCCACATTTCAACTTCCGGCCCTCATTGTGTATGTCGCGGTTATGAATTCAAAAATTAGTGTTACCGATGAATGTCAGCACCTGCGTAAATTAAAGGGTCAAGAACATTTAAACCTTGAGCAACTCAAGGGCAATTTCTTGCAACTTCAATGCGATCATTTCAAAATTATTTGGGAACGTCATACTGAATTCACTCGATACACCATTATTCAACCACTGCCCCAGCATGCGCATTGGGGCAGTAAGTTGCCTGAACTGGCAAGTCATGTTGCGACGGGTGTTGAGTGGCTCAAAGGAATTCCCGGAACAACAATTACCGCAATTCAACTTGCCATGTTCAATGAAGGCATGGAAGATCCAGACGCTATTTTTAAAGCCAAGCAATGGCTGGGAGAAGGAACGGTTGTCGGCGGCAAGTTGGGCCGCACAACTGGCGATCAATCGCATTCGCATTTGATCACCAACTTGCGAATTGGTGTGGATGGATTTGTCCGCATGCTGGTTTTGACATCGCCTGAAACTTCAGAGAACCGCGCGGGCCGTGTCGCGCAACGACTGCTGGAACTTGAGACCTATCGAATGATGTCCTTGCTAAGTTTGCCAATTGCGAAACAATTGTCCAGTAAACTTTTTGAGGCGGAAACGAAGTTGGTTGAAATTACCGCGCGCATTGAGGCCAACACGGACAGCGATGAGGCGTTGCTTAATCTTCTAGCGCGTTTGGCGGCCCAAGTTGAAAGCGCCACGGCCGAATACAGCTATCGATTCAGTGCGGCACGCGCATACGACGCGATTGCAAAGGAGCGAATCTTGGAGTTGCGCGAAAAACCCTTGTCAGGCATTCAAACATTGGGTGTATTTTTGCAACGACGCTTGGCGCCCGCAATAGCCACAGTCAATGCAACATCCGATCGATTGGAGGGATTGGCTGAACGGGTTGCACGAGCCAGCGCGTTACTTCGCACACGAGTTGAAATTGCAACAGAAACTCACAACCAGGAGTTGCTAGAAAAATTAACGCGGGGGCAAGCGTTACAACTTCGACTGCAGACAACCGTCGAGGGCTTGTCGGTTGCCGCCATTACCTATTACGTGGTGAGCTTGCTTTTCTATCTGGGTAAGGCGATCAAAGCTTCCGGCATCGACCTGAATCCTGAAATGTTGGCAGGATTAAGTACGCCCGTGGTTCTATTTTTAAGCTGGCGCATGATTCGAAAGATTCATCGCGGCTTCAGAAATTTATAATAAAGTTTAATTCATTTTGCCATTGATTGTTGGGAATTCAATGACGTGGCCGTACGCTAACACCAAGTTTGGGTCGCACGCTTATTTGGTCAGGCCATAAAACTTCCGCGCGCCCTCCATCATGATTGCAAATTCTTCTTGATTGGGCATGTCCCAGGTTGCGCCTTCAATAAAAGTTCCGCCCACAACGCCAACATCATTCACGCCCGTCCCTGGCAGGTGCTTGGGGAACTGATAAAAAGAACGCTTCACTTTAAGACCCGACTTAGTTTTAGCCTCGCCAAAGTAAACCAAGATCATGTATTGCAAATCCTGCGGCTTCTGGTCCTTCAACATAATCAAGTGGCCTTGCACGGGAACAACGGCTTTGTCCGAGTTCAACGCGCCCGCGCCAAGACCGGCGCAATTAATTACAAAATGACTGTCAATGTCCTTGAATTGGTTTACTTTCTGTTGCACAAATTTCACACGCGGCTTCAAGTAGTCCGTCAACGAAGTCATCATCACGGCCGTGTCCATAAATATGCCGTCGTCATATGCCACCATCTTGCGCGTGGTGCCGGTTCCAAAATCAAGAACCACTTCCTTGGCGGGTTGCATGACTTTGCCCACATACGGCTCAAGTCCAGACTCTTCACGATTATCAAAGTACGAAGGAACAATCACCGCGCCCTTCTTGAAATCTGGATGCGTTCCTTTGGCAACCTGCGCGTAAAATCTGTAGGCGTCTAGGCCAATTTTCTCAATCACCGCCTGCATCTTTGGATCGTTGTCCATGGACACGGGCGCAAGCAATCCGCCGGCGTTGTGCGAAGTTAAATTTTCAAATCGATCCGCCATGATGGTGATGTTGGTGTAGCCCCGCTGAACCAAGTCGTAGGCCGTGAACAAACCAATCACGCCCGCGCCAACAATGGTGATGGGCGAGTCCTTCTTCAGGTCGCTTGCGTAAGGCGATGTGACAAAAAGTTGATTCACATACTCCGCCGAACCCGGCGCCAATGTCCAACCACTTCCGCCGTGGCCGTAATCATGGGCCACAACTTGGTCGCCAATTTTTTCCACACTCAGCTGCGGCGAACCGTGGCGCATGGGGCGTTCACACAATATTTCCTTGCCTAAATATGCTTGATCCAATTTAGGCGGAGTAATTTTGCGCACCTCTAGCGGGGCGGATTGCGCCCATCCACATGAAACAAAAATAAGAATTGAAATAGAAAAGGAAATGGCGGACAAATATTTTCGCATGCTGGCTCCTTACAGTTGATTGACTGATTGTTTCACGATACAAATCCGTCCGTGCTTAGACAACCTCTTTAATTTCGCGGATCAATTTCAGACTCGCCCATTTGGCGGCAACCCAGTTGGCCTTCATCCCAAATCAAGCCACTATAGGGATTCCGCTTTCGACATGAGTCTTTTTAATATTTTAACTGGAATCAGGTCGGGCTCTGAAATGTTGTTCGTTGCGCTCGCCACTACTTCCGCCTCCAGGAGGATGGACGACTTGCCCACGCTCGGCAAACAATGCTCTGGATCTCCCGTGTAAACGCATGCGCGGCATGTTGCTGGCCTGACATCGTAGATCGAACACGCGTTGTCTTTTAAGAACACGCATGCGGTTTCCGATTTGGGGCGATGCTTCCAATCGTCCTCTGTGAAATCGCGCTGCTTCTCCATTTTAATTTTATCGAGCGTGGATAAATCAACCTTGCTTTCGATGAGATCCATTTCATCGTTGGAAAGAATCACGGGTTGATGACAGCAATTATTACAACCCGCTTTGCAAGAAAGAACCATCAGATGTTTGGTGATCGCCTCTGTGGTTTTTTCATCTTGCACTTTGTGAAGCGCTTCCGCGCGATTTGCCCCGCGAGAGAATCTTCTTTTCATGTCATTGATAATCGAAAGAATCTCCGTGACCACCACTCTTCGAAACACAGGATCTCTTTGCTTCAGAACGCCAGTAATTTTATTTGTAAGCCAGATTTTTTCCATGGTTCTGTAAGTTACAGCACACGAAGCGGAGAAAATAAGCGCCCTCAAAGGCGCGCACGGAGCAACATGGATCGTGAGTCTGCCAGCGGACACGTTCAGTTGTCGGGCTAAGTCGCGCTATTCAGGCTCGACACAAGCCCTCCTGAAAAAACGATCGTGGTCAGAACCGCGACACGATGCCACTCGGGCTTGAAGGCAGCGTAAAGCCAGAATAATCCCAAGGCCAGATAAAGACCCGTGATCGCCCTGAACATATGGACAAGACTTAGGTCGATCTGAGGAATTCCAAGAAAAGTTCGGGCAAACCAGTCTGGGGCGATCCCATACAAAAGCGCGATCGGCGTGACCGCCAGGGAGGCGAAAATTAAATAAAACTTTTTCATGTTCAAATGATAGTAATAATTATTCTTTGGTTGCTTTGACGCGATGCTGATTGCGTGATGAGACTTGATGCAGCTACAGAGTCGTATTGCCCTCACGCAAACAGGACGCTCCAAGGAATAAGAATTAATATATTGATTATATATAGGATCAAGAGGATATTCATGAACTTATTATTCCAATGTGAAGCGGTGACCTGGCGATCAGTATAATAATGCGGTGTTGAAATAGCCGATCCCATCACTCCGACTTCTGTGGCGGCGGCTGATCACTGCATCGCCGGCGGCGCGGCCCGCCCATTCGGGACCACCTGATCACCAAGCACCAAGGGGCGGCAGCGCGCACTCCACCACCACCATGCGGCCCTTGGCGCGCTCGATGCGCTCGCAGGCGTTGGCAAGTTCGAGCTCGGCAGCGACCTGTGCGTCACTAGTAATCATGCGCACGTAGGCAGGCAGGCGCGTCGTGTGTGGCTGGCTAGCCGCATACATCGCAAAAGCGATGGCCGCGGCTGCGCCGAACACGCCCGCCCCGCGACGCACGCGCCTGCGTCGGGTGCGATCAAGGCAGGTCTGGTCGAAGGCGGACAGTCCGCAGGCAAGCGCCTGCCTCTGTCGGGGGGTGAGCGAGTTCATGGGTTCATCCTCTGGGTGCGTGCTCGTTCTGCGGCTCGACGCAGCTTGCTGTCGACCGCTGCGCGACCGATACCAAGCCATGCCGCGAGTCGCGCGGTGGTGGCGTCGGTGCGCACCTTCAGTTCAAATAAGAGTCTCTCCTCGGCCGTTAGCCCCTCGATGCCGCTCACCTCGTGGCGGATCTGCTCGAGCAGCTCGTAATCCTTCAGGAAGGCGACGGCCTCGGCACGGTCGCGTGCAACGATGGACTCGCGCGCGCGGCGCGAGAGTTCACTTCGAAGCAGGTCGATGGCGGCACTCCGCACCACGCGCCGAAGCCAAGCATCCAGACTTGCCACGCTTGGGCAGCGACGCGGCTGCCTGGCAACACGAATCCATGCTTCCTGCGAGGCATCCTCGGCGAGATCTTGGCGCTGACCGAGCCGGCGTGCGGCCTCGGTCTCCACGAACACGCATCTTGCGAGAAACAGTCGCTCGTATGCGCCCCGATCACTGGCCACCATGGCCGCCGTGCAGCGATCGGCAGCTGCGTCGTCGAGGGTCGGACCGTCGATGACCGACCCCGCCGTGGTGAATCGGTCAGGGGTCGGTCTTCTGGTCGGTACGGCGGGCATTGTGTTGGATGCGACGGTCATCACTGAGGCGCGATTCAGTTTACGGAGGTTGGCCGAGACTCACGCACGCCGCTCGAGGCAGGAAGGTTTCGCACGACCGCACGAACAGCGTCCAGGTCATCGTCGGAACCGTGCACGAACAACATGCCCGTCTCGCGGTGAAGATGCATCTCAAACTTCGGCGAGCGCTGCACGCTGACCAGACCGGCGTCGATTCGCTGGATCAGCGCATCTTGCGCAGCCTCCATTGAAGTCCGGTCGCCTTCGCCATTAGGGGCAGGCAGGCGGAACATGGTCACCGCCTCCGAAGTCTTGATGATCACCGCGACCTTCGGCGCATCGGGCTGGTCGGTGGTCAGCGTGATGGCGGTGGGGCGGCCGGCCTTCTCCCAGGCTTTCGCATCCACCCACAGTTCGTGCGACTTCGCGGGCTTATCATCGGACGGCATGGCGATCACGCCCGCGGGCGTGGCGCCGGTCACCCGGAACGGTGCGGTATCTATGCGGCTCAGGGACACGGCAGCGGTCTGGGATTCGCGCTTGGGCGACATATCAACCACCTCGGGGCTCACCTTCACCACGTTCTTTACGCGACCAACCACTTGCATGGTCTGCGCGCGGCCGTCGGTCAGTACTAGGTGCACCGGCTTCTTCAACTCAATGCCGGTCTTCATGCCAGGGTCCATGGTCACCTGCACCGTGAACGATGCGCCGGGGGCGATCGCTTCGGTCGGTGTGCCCGTGATCGTCGTGCAGCCGCAGCCGCCCTTGAGCGACGCGATCGTCATCGGAGCGCTGCTGGTGTTCGTGATGGTGAGCGGGGCGCTCTTCGGCTGGCCCGCAATCATTTCGCCCAGGTCGAGCGTGGCGGGTGCGAGCGCAAGTACGGTGGCTTCCGCGACCGGCGCCGGAGCGGGGGCGGACTTGCCGTCACCGGCCAGTGTGGTGGACGAGAGGGTGGTAAGTCCGGCAAGGGTTAGTAACGAGAGCATTCGGGTGGTGTTCTGCATGGCTATCTCCTGTTGCGGTCGAGGTATTTGCAAGGTTCCGGACCTAGCTTCTGTCGAGTCTCCTATGAAATAACGGAGCCGAGGAAGCGGGTTCGTCAGGAAATCCAAGATTTTTCGGGTGTGCAGGCTTCTCCGCGCCGCGTCGCCGTGCGCAATCCCCGCAGCGAACGGGTGAACACATCGGGCTCGTCCATCCAACTCAAATGTCCGGCATTCTGGATCGTGTCGAGATACACGTTTGGGATGAGGCTTGATGCAGCTACAGAGTCGTATTGCCCTTACGCGAACAGGATGCTCCAAGGAATAATAAGCGGATAAAAAATTGCGATGAGCAGCAATGGAACCACAATACCCCAGTGAATTTCTTTTCTAGAGCCAGCGTTTCTCAAGCGCGGCAGCAATAAGAATTAATATATTGATTATATATAGGATCAAGAGGATATTCATGAACTTATTATTCCAATGCGAAGCGGCGGACCCGTTTCGCGGTCGTCTTTGGATGTGCGCTCGCGTGCCACTCAACTGTGCCTTGGCCAACTCAACTTGGGCTCTGCGAAGCCTGTGAATAATCTGCTCAGCGCTGAGTTACGGCCCTGCCATCGAGTATTCCCTTTGGTCCAGCAACGGTAAACCGTAACGAAAACTGGACCGGGTTGAGGGGGCAGGTCAGCGCGGCTTCGTAACTTCCCACGGTCCGTCCTTGTCAACGCTGATAATGGTGTCGCCGTCGAATCGGAACAGCCCTTGCCAACCTCCGAGCCAGAATCGTCCCGTTCGATCTTGGTAGGTGCACTGAATAGCGTTGGTGGTCAGGCCTTGTGCTTCGCCGAAGTTCGTGAAGGCCTTGCCGTCGTAGCGGTACACACCCGAGTTCTCGATCGGGAACCAGATGTTGCCGGCAGGATCTTCGTACAGATCCCACGCTTCCGTGCCGTTCACGCCGTCCGTCGCGGTGATGTGCGTGAACTTATCCCCGACGCGATAACAGATACCGTTGTGATGGGTCGCAAACCAGATCCGTCCCTGACGGTCTTCCAGTATGTCGTTCACCGAATTGTCGCAAAGGTCGTCCGCCTCAGAGATATTCGTGCATGATTTGCCGTCATAGACGAACGCTCCGCCGGGCGTGCCGAACCACATGCGCCCCCCCTTGTCTTGCATGATGCAGTTCACGATGCGCTCGCTCGTCACGCCTCGGAGCGGATCCGGTTGAACCGCAGGCAGAGGGAACGCAGTGAACGTCTTCCCATCGAATCGACTCACGCCGCCGAACGTGCCGATCCACAGCAGTCCATCGCGGTCGATGATGACGCTCCAGATGTCGTTGTTCGCAAGACCGTTTTCGGTTGTGTATGTGGTGAACTGGGCGCCGTCATACTTGATCAATCCGTGGTCCGTGCCGAACCACATGGCGTCATGCTTGTCCTGAACGATGGCACGCACCGCTTCGCCAAGGAATCCTTCATTCACGCTGAAGAACTCCACTACTTTGCCGTTGTAGCAGCCGACGCCATCACCGTTGGTCCCAAACCAGAGACGCCCGCTGCGGTCTTCAAAGATGCGTCGAATGAACGGACTGAGCGGCGTCTTCGCCGCGGTCGTTGAAGGACTCTTCGTTGTTGGCGGCGGTGATTGCGCAGAGGCGATCGACTCGGCGCGCTGCTGGGCGCAACCGTACAGACACCCGCCAAGAAGCATCATGAACAGGGCAATTTTTCTAGCGCTCATAAGGCATCCTAATGTCCCGCCGCGAGAAGGTGCGAGAAGCCATGGTTCGTTGCCTTACCTCAAACCCTTCTGCCTGACAAAGATGTACATGGAAAATTGGCCCACAACCTGGCTGAACTATTCCCTCGAAAACTAAACGCGCACCATCGGGTTCTTGGATGCATTCTTTGAACTGAATAATTTCACCGTGACCGCTATTTATTGTTTGGGGCAGACCTACATGCACTTTGTTTCCTCCCAACCTGATATGGCATATAGAAAAGAAGTTTACCTATCACCTGCATTGATATGAACTCTCTTTTCCATCGTCGCGGGCGCAATGAGCTAATTCAAGTGCCACGCAGTCAGGGCCTGATTTATTCTGACTTGGCAGTCGAATCCGTATCCGACGAATTAAAAAACCGGTGGCGGACCTTGTAGATCTGGCGGAACACCTTGTTGTAAAACCGTCCAGATTTATACTTCAACCACATGTCATTCTTGGAAACCTCGTAAGAGGGAGTCTTGTCTAATGGATTGAGACCGGCTTTGCGGCACAGTTTTGGGAAAATTTCATTCGCGGCAAATTCGTACAACTCAAGGTCGAGCTGATTGTGCTTGCGGGCCAGTTCCAGCATCTGGGGATCTGCCAGCAGCCTTTTTTGGATCTGGTTATCCCTTGCGACAATCAGCCGTCGGTAGTTCAAGTTCATCGGCCGGGGGGCCAGCCTGCCGAAAATCTGCAGGGACAGGTTGAAGTGTTCCGTCAGGCCGATGAAGTCGCATCGTTCCAAAAAACGTTTTGCCTTGTCGAGATTTTCTTCTCCCGCCATCAGCTTCACGTGCCAATTGTTTAAGCCGACCTTTGTTTTCAGACTTTCTTCAAAGGACGCTTTGTTGTTGCCCCGTAAAACACCATCTTGATAATGCGAAATCACCCGCGCCACCGGCTCGCGTAAAAACGTGGCATAAAACGGGTCGGGCACCGCAAACCGCAGCGGATCAACGATGTTGTGGCCGGTAATGGCCTGCAGCGACGGAAACACTTTTTTCACAAATTCCAGATCGGCCTGACTGAATAGATCTCCGCGGGTCTGGTTGGTGTGACAGCAAGACGCGCCAAAGTTCTTTTCCAAGATGGAGCGGAAAGTGGTGCCGCCGGTTTTGTGGATGTGTAAAAAAATGATCATTGGGTCGGAATTGCCAGATTGATAGGAATTCGATTTTTAAGTATCGCGGGCAAGTATCCAACAAATCCACTTCGAAGCTGCGGCTCCATGTGTTTAATTTAACAGCGCGGCTCTGAAATACAAATGGCAGGCTTGATGGCGATCTTCGCCATTGCCGCGGAACTGTTCCCGCTTATTTCTTTAACGACGGTGATCGCTTGCGGCGGCGAATGCTCTAATCAAAAAAGCAAAACGAAAAAAGGGACGCCGCTTGGGCGTCCCCCTTTGAAGACAAACTTTGCAGACCGAATAAGGCAAGTCCCAAGACTTACCGAAGTTCGATCAGAAGTTATGACAGTCGTCGACGACGACCGACAAGACCACCCATTGCGAGCAGGGCAAGAATCGTCCTTGGCCCGTCGCGAAGTAGTACATAATGAGGTTGTTGCTTTTATTAATTGGATTCATCTTGAGCACGCCAGTTAACGTACCGATGGTGTCCCCATGGCTTTCCAGCAAATCAAGATTAGTTGTGTGAGCTGTGGTTCCCGCCACTGTTGACTCGCTATCCATAGAGGCGCACTCAACCGGTCAATGCAACACATCTTGCTCGCATTAGGGCAAGAAAAGTGGTTTGGATGATCTGCCGACGCCGCGAAACAGCGGAAGGGTTAGGCGAAAAGTGCGCAAATGTAGAGTGAAGATGTTGATGGACTATTCATTGCTTTGGCTTTCGAAACCACAGGAGATGTTGGATTGGAAGGGATGAATCGTTGCGTTCAAAGATCAATCCCACTGCTTCAAGTTCGATGCGCGCTTGCTCTTGCGTCATTTTATGCAGCGGCTTGATCGGAACTTCTGGGTCTTCTCCTCGATATTCAACAAGCGCAACTCGGCCTCCTGGTCGAAGAGCGCGAGCGATTGATCGCATCATCTCCCACGGATGATCGAACTCGTGATACGCATCGACCATCAGAACAAGATCAACACTTTGTGGTGCGAGACAGATATCGTCGATCTTGCCCAAGATAGGTTTGATGTTTTGAACATTCTCTGTCCGCGCGCGTGCGGCGAGAAATTCGATCATCTCTGATTGAATGTCCACGGCGAAAACGATTCCGCTTGGTGAGACTGCGCGCGCAAGTGGCAAAGTGAAATATCCACTTCCTGCACCAATGTCCGCAACATCATCGCCATCTTTCACGCCAAGAAGTTGCATCAATACATCAGTTCGTTCTTCAGCTTCGCGCGAGTTGCGCTCAAGCCAATAGATCGCAGGGTGTCCCATGACCTGCGCAATCTCGCGGCCGAAATATGTGCGGCCAATTCCGTCGGGTGTTGCCTCTTCGTCGGTGTACGCATTCGCAGGCGGTGGATCGCCAGGCATGACGAGATCTTTGCGGTTGGGTTCGCATGCGCAGAAAAATTCAAGCGCAACACATGCGCCAAGCAGCAGAAATGTGGATCGCATTCTCACGTCAATAAGCATAGAGCAAGGTTTATGCTTGGTCATAATTGGCACATGTAATTTGCCGAGTTGACGACTTTGATTCAATTGCTGAGGAACTTTTGGTGTTTGTGGTGAAGCTAAAAAAATTACTAGGCGAGTGCCGATTGACTGATACTCGACTGCTCTCACCCCCGCCGCGCAACCAGCACCACAATTTCCGCGGGCACATTGCGTCGATACGGAAACCACGCGCCCGCTCCAACATTCACAAACAATCGGCTCACGCCCTGCTCATAAAATCCGCTGGAGTGTCGGTGCGCCAGCGCCATGTTTTTCTGCGGCTTGTTGCGTAGCGCAACTTGGCCGCCGTGCGTGTGGCCGGCCAACACCAACGGAATGCCGGCGTCGCTTGCGGCGGCGA
>SXGQ01017795.1_pt1 | contig 16289 bp, 18 predicted proteins | sample 3178371 | NCBI WGS metagenome assembly SXGQ01 (sample SAMN11356859, study PRJNA531348) | freshwater metagenome | isolation source: freshwater sample F1-20 | place: China: Fuxian Lake, Yuxi | collected 2017-12-25
CAGGCCGGCTCGAGCCGCAGGGGGCGCATCAACTCGAACTTCGACAAGAAGAACCCGAACCGCCTCGTGCGCACGATCACCGAGAATTTCGGGATCAAGATCGACCACTACGTGAACGTCGACTTCTGCACCTTCAAGGAGGTTGTGGATGCCGTCGGCGGCGTGCGGGTGCCGTTCACCTACAAGGCACGCGACGCGCGCACCGGTTTCCAGGTGCTGCGCGCGAGGGTCTGCTACACGTTCCAGGGCGACCATGCACTCGCCTACGTGCGCTCGCGTCACTATCGCTGGTTCGATCCGAAGACAGACAGGTGGACGAGCGACGGCACGGCCGACTGGGGGCGCATCAGCCGCCAGCAGGACTTCACGAAGCGGATGATAAAGAAGGCCCTCGACAAGGCGCGCACCAACCCGCGCGTCGCCACCAACATCCTGAACGCCGCGCTGCGCAATGTCATCACCGACGACAAGGTCACCCCGCTCCTCCTGCTGCAACTGGGCCAGGCCATGCGCAGTTTCGACGCGGACACGATGGGCAGCTACACGTTCCCCGGCACCGGCCAGCTGGTCGGCAAGGACTCCGTGATCGTGCCTGACCTGGAGGGGGATGTGTCGAAGAAGATCCTCGCGGTGTTCCAGGGCAAGGCGAGGCTCGGCGGCAGGGTGGAGGGCGCATCGGCGACTGCTGCAGCCGGGGCGACCGACGCGCTGATGATCGTGACCACGACGCTGGCTGCGGTGTCGACTGCGTCAGCGGCGGCTGTCGTCCCCTCGGCGACCACCGTGCCCGGCGGGTCCACGGTCCCGCCGGTCGCGAGCACCGTCAAGCCGGCACCGACCACGACCCTGCCTCAGGTCGCGATCGAGAACAACCGTCGCGGCGTCATCCCGCCCGACGACCCGGCCTGCCCGTACTAGCAACCCGGTCACCCCACGGGTGGCGTCACTCCAGGGCGCGTGCGAGCGCCCCGGGCACGTCGCTCGGTCCGCTGACGAGCACGAGCCGTGCTCCCACCCGGCCGGCGAGTGCGCGCGCCTCGTCGTGGTCATCCACGGGTGCCACGATCACGAGCTCCTCCACCGCGGCGGCAGCCGACTCCACGTCGCCCTCCACCGTGGCGCGGCAGTCGCTCAGGAGCACCGCGACCCTCCGGCCGGCACGGGAGCGCAGGAGCTGCTGGTTCGCCACCTTGAGCGCACCGGCGAGGTCGGTGGTGCCGAACCCGCGCAGCGTGAGCACATCATTGACCACCCTGTCCGCCGGCTTCGGCACGTCCTGTGACTTCGCCACCACCACGTCCTTGCCGAACGCGAGCACGCTGTAGTCATCCGGGTTCCTGCTCGCGACCGCGGCGGCGGCGACTGCCGAGGTGGCGAGCGGCTTGCCGCCCATCGAGCCGCTTCGGTCCACCATCAGGCACAGTGCGATGCCGGGCTTGCGCCAGCCACGGACGCGCAGGCCCTGCTCGTCCGGCGCGACACCGTGGCGCAGCTCGTTCAGTGCGTCGAGGCTCGCGTCGATGTCGATGTCGCCGACGTCGGGTCTGTACGGCTGCTCCTCCATGCGGCCGATGCCGCGCGGGCGGGACCTCCCGCGGTTCGCGATGTCGAGCATCAGGCGTCCGGCGAGGCGCCGGGCGAGGTCGCGCAGTTTCGGGTCGGTCGCCCCGGTGAGATCGGCGAGCATCCCGAGCATCTCGTCGGGGTTCTCCTGCATCTGCTCGTCCACGGCGGCCTCGTCCAGTTCCCCCACCTCGGGCGAGACCTGCTCGAAGTTGTCGTGGCGCGCGAGGTCGCGACGCGAGACCGTGCGCTTGCCCGCCTCGGCGACGGCCTGGTCCGCCTCGTCGCCTTCCTTCGTCAGCGGGAGTTGGTGCCCCGCATCGGGGCTGAATCTTTTCCCCCGCCTGCCCCACCGTCAGTGCGCCCGAACACCGACTCCCAGATCTCGGTGATGATCTCCTCGGCGGTGCGCGAACCCCCTTCGCGCACGCGCACCCGGCCCGACAGCGCGACGAGCGCGGCATCGAGCGATACCGACGGGTCCTCGACGGGCTTGCCGCGCAGCGACCCGAGAGACTGGGCGACCATCGCGAAGTCAACGGCGCCGCGCACCGACGACCCGACACGCAGGTCCGGGTGCGTGCGCGTGGTGCGCGTGACCTCCACGACCCTGTCCTTGTACGCACCCGCGAGTGGGTTCTCGCCCAGTGCCCGTTCCACGATGGCGAGTTCATCCGCGGCGGGCTGGTACGACATGGCCACGCGGCACACGCGGTCGTAGACGGCGCCGGAGATGCGTGCGGTGCCGACGGCGTCGAACGGGTTCATCGCGGCAACCAGGCGGAATCCCTGCGTGGCCTGCACGCGGCCGAGGCGCGGCACGGTGATCTCCCCCTCGCTCATCACGGTGATCAGAACGTTCAGCGTCTCCTCGGGGACACGGTTGATCTCCTCCACGTAGAGCAACGAACCCTCGCGCAGCGCGGTGACGAGCGGGCCATCCACGAACACGTCGGCGCCGTACCCCTCGTTCAGGACGCGCGCGGGGTCGAAATGACCGACCAGGCGCGCGGGCGTCAGTTCCGCATTGCCCTCCACGAACTCGAAGCCGATGCCGAGCCCCGAGGACACGGCACGGAGCAACGTCGATTTGCCGGTGCCGGGCGGGCCCTCCAGCAGCACGTGGCGGTTCGCCGCGAGTGCGGCGACGACGAGCTCGAGTTCCCTTGTGCGACCGACGACGACGGACCCGAGCGAGCCGAGGAGACCCGCGTGGTCAGTCATTCACGATGATGCCGCGGATGTTCTCCCCGTCGCGCATCGCCCGGTAGCCCTCGTTGATCTCGTCGAGGGTGTATCGCTTCGTGATGAGTTCGTCCAGCTTCAGCTGGCCGGCGCGGTACATGTCGAGCAGGGCCGGGATGTCGGCGCGCGGGTTGAGGCTGCCGAAGATGGTGCCCTTGACTTCCTTGTTCCACATCGCCAGCTGGAAGAGGTTCAGCTTGACGTCGTTCTCGGTCATCGGCGAGATGGCGGTGACCACGCAGGTGCCGCCCTTGCCGACGAGCGCCATGGCCTCCTCCATCATGTCGCCGTGCAGGACGCCCGGGGTCATGATGACGCGGTCGGCCATCTCTCCCCAGGTGATCTCGTTCACCGACTGCATGGCCTCCGCCATCGAGGCGAAGGTGTGGGTGGCGCCCATCTCCATCGCCTTCTCGCGCTTGAACTCGACCGGGTCGATCGCGATGATGCGCTTCGCACCCGCCATCCGGGCGCCCTGCACGGCATTGATACCGATGCCGCCGATGCCGACGACCACCACCGTGTCACCGGGCTGCGTGTCGGCGCGCTTGGTGGCAGAGCCCCAGCCCGTCGCCACGCCGCAGGACACCAGTGCCACCGCATCGAGCGGCAGGTCGGGCTCGACCTTGATGAGCGAGGCCTCGGCAACGCAGGCGTACTCGCTGAACGTGCCGAGCTTGGCCATCATCGTGACGGGGGTGGCGTCCTTGTCGAAGTGGCGCGGTGTGCCGTCGGTGATCATGTGCCCCATCAAGGTGCCGGCACCGAAGTTGCAGAGGTTCTGGCGGCCCGTGGAGCAGTAGCGGCATCGGCCGCAGGAGGGCACGAAGCTGGCCGAGACATGGTCGCCGGGTTTCACCGAGGTGACCCCGGGGCCGACCTCCATGACGATGCCGGCGCCCTCATGACCGCCGACGAAAGGAAAGAACTTCGCCCCCATGAGATCGAGGAGGTCCTGCGGCGGCACCATGTCGCCGGTGACGAAGTGCTCGTCGCTGTGGCACATGCCGGCGACCTTCCAGTTCACGAGGACCTCGTTCGCCTTCGGCGGGTCCACCGTGATCTCCTCGACCTGCCATGCCTGGCCGATGCCCCTCAGGATTGCTGCGCGTGACTTCATGTTCTTCCCCTGTGTTCTCTGCTTGTTCCGGTCGTCTGCTTGTCTCGGCCTACGAATACACGAGCACGCCGCGGATGTTCTTCCCGTCGCGCATGTCCTGGTAACCCTCGTTGATCCCCTCGAGCGGGTACGTCTTCGTGATCAGGCCGTCGAGGTCGAACTTGCCCTCCCGCCAGAGGCCGAGGAGCTTCGGGATGTCGGCGCGGGGGTTGCCCGAGCCGAACAGAGAGCCGACCAGCTGCTTCTCCATGAGCGTGAGATCGAGCAGGCTGATGCCGGCACCCGACGTCTCCATGGCGGGGTGGATGTTCGTGACGACCACACGGCCGCGCTTCGCGGTGAGTGCCATCGCCTCGCCCAGCACGGAACCGTCACCGACGCCCATGGTCATGATGACCTTGTCCGCCATCGTCCCCCAGGAAAGCTGCTGGACCAGGCCGAACGCCTCCGCCATCGAGCTGGCCGTGTGCGTGGCACCGAATTCCATGGCCTTCTCGCGCTTGAACTCCACGGGGTCGATCGCGATGATGCGCTTCGCGCCGGCGAGCTTCGCGCCCTGCACCGCGTTCGCGCCGATGCCGCCGATGCCGACGACGCACACTGTGTCACCGGGCGCGACGTCAGCGGCGTAGACCGAAGAGCCCCAGCCCGTGATGACGCCGCAGCCGAGCAGGCACGCCTTTTCGAGCGGGATGTCGTTGTCCACCTTGATGCACGATGCCTCGTTCACCACGGTGTGGTGGGCAAAGGTCCCGAGCATGCACATGAGGCTGAGGTCCCTGCCGTCTGCGTGGTGACGTGACGTCCCGTCGGCGATCTGGAGACCGAGACCCATGGCGGCACCGAGGTCGCACAGGTTCTGGTGGCCGTTCGAGCAGCTCGGGCACTTGCCACAGGACGGGATGAAACCGAAGATGACATGGTCACCCGGTTGCAGCCAGGAGACACCCGGGCCGACCTCCTGCACGATGCCCGCACCCTCGTGCCCGCCGATGACGGGGATGTTCGCGGGGAGATCACCGGTGACGAGATGCTCGTCGGAGTGGCACATCCCGGAGGCCACCATCTTCACGAGGACCTCGCCCGCCTTCGGCGGGTCAAGCTCGATCTCCTCGATGCTCCACGGAGCGTTGACTTCCCAGAGAACGGCGGCCTTGGTCTTCACGTGAAGTTCCCCCTTCGGCGCGGCACCATGCCGCGACACCCCAACACTAGTTCTGCCTGTCAGAGAGGCACCAGCGGAGGGTCCATGGCTACTGTGTAGGGCATGGACAAGGACAACAACGAGGAAACCACCCCGCAGACGGCCGATTCCGGGGCCACAGAAGGCTCAGACATCGTCGAGGAACTGCTGGTCGAGGAGATCTCCATCGACGGCATGTGCGGCGTCTACTGAGCCGGGCCGGACAGGACATGCCAGCCACGCTCGAGTCCGCGTGCTCCCTGCACCCCCAGGTGGCAATCAGACCCGAACCCTTCGGCGCTCTCGCGTACCACTACGGGAACCGCAGGCTCGTCTTCCTGCGCCACCCCGATGTCGTGCGGGTGATCGAGTCGCTCGCCGGACACGCCTCGCTGCGCGACGCCCTCGTCGCGAACGGCATCGAGGAGAGGCGCTGGCCCTCGTTCGTGAGGGCAATCGATTCCCTCACCGCCTCGGAGATCATCAATGTCAGTTGAGACACTCGTCGAGCAGATGAAGAGCGGGCTTGATGCCCCCATCTGCCTCACATGGGAACTCACGTACGCGTGCAACCTCGAGTGCGTGCACTGCCTCAGCAGCAGCGGCCGGCGCGACCCTCGCGAACTCACCACGGACCAGTGCCTCGCGGTGCTGGACGAGTTGCGCGAACTGCAGGTCTTCTACATCAACATCGGCGGCGGCGAACCCATGGTGCGCCGCGACTTCTTCGAGATCATCGAGCATGCGGTGTCGAACGGGATAGGTGTGAAGTTCTCCACCAACGGGGCGTTCATCGATGCCGCGAATGCGCGGCGCCTGGCCGCGATGGACTATCTCGACATCCAGATCAGCCTCGACGGCGTCGACGCGGCAACGAACGACCCCGTCCGGGGCGAGGGTTCCTGGCGCACCGCGATCACGGCCATGGACAACCTGCGTGACGCAGGCTTCGGCCAGTTCAAGATCTCCGTCGTCGTCACGCGCCACAACGTGGACCAACTGGACGGGTTCAAGGCGCTCGCCGATTCCTACGGCGCCCAGCTGCGCGTCACGCGCCTGCGGCCCGCGGGACGCGGCGCGGACACGTGGCACGAGCTGCACCCCACGAACGCCCAGCAGCGCCAGATCTACGAATGGCTGCTGCGCCACGGCGAGAACGTCCTCACCGGCGACTCCTTCTTCCACCTGAACGCGCTCGGCGAGTCGCTGCCCGGTCTCAACATGTGCGGTGCCGGCCGGGTGGTGAACCTCATCGACCCGATCGGGGACGTCTACGCCTGTCCATTCGTGATCCATGACGACTTCAAGGCCGGCAACGTGCTGGAAGAGGGCGGGTTCACCAGGGTGTGGCGCGAGAGCGACCTTTTCCTCTCGCTGCGCGAGCCGCAGAGCGCGGGTGCCTGCGCCTCGTGCGGCGCATTCGACGCGTGCCAGGGCGGTTGCATGGCCGCGAAGTTCTTCACCGGACTGCCCCTCGACGGCCCCGACCCGGAGTGCGTCGGCGGGGACGGCGAGAAGCTGCTCTCCTCGGTCGCTGTCAGCCTCGCCCCGAGGCCCTCTCAGGACCACTCGAAACCCGCGCGCACCCGCATCCCGGTCAAAGCCGGCGGGGGGAACTGACATGGGCACCGTCGGGACAGTCATTGCGGTCGTCGTCGCGTATTTCTGCGGCACCATCCCCACGGCCATCATCGTGGCGCGCTCCAAGGGCGTCGACATCACTTCCTTCGGCTCCGGCAACCCCGGCGCGAGCAACGTCGGGCGGGCACTCGGCACGAGGTATTTCGTGCTGGTGATGGTCGTCGACGCAGCGAAGGGGGGCCTGCCCACGGCACTCCTGCTCGGCGACCGGCCGGTCGCCTACGCGTGCGGCGCGGCGGCGATCATCGGGCACGTCTTCCCCGTGACCCGCAGGTTCCGCGGCGGCAAGGGGATCGCCACGGGGGCCGGTGTCGTCCTCGCGGTGCAGCCGCTGGTGATGCTCGCTGCGCTCGTGTCCTGGCTCGCGGTCCTGAAGCTCTCGAAGAAGGCCTCTGTCGCGTCGATCGTGGCGGTCCCGGTGGTCGTGGTGGGTTTCGTGGTGAGCGGCTCGCCCGGGTGGGAACTGTGGAGCATCGTCGGGCTCAGTCTCCTGGTGGAGATCAGGCACGTCTCCAACATCAAGCGCCTCCTCCAGCGCTCGGAGCCCACCATCTCGAACGAGACCTCATAGCCTCACTGGCGTGTTCACGAGTGACTTCTCGTTCTTCGACTGGCTGAAGGACTACTCCGGCTCCCCGTGGTTCTATCTCGTGATCGTCACGATCGCGGTCCTCGACAGCGTCATCCCGATCGTGCCCAGCGAGACGATGGTGATCATCGGGGGGGTGAGCGCCGGGCTCCGTGACCTCTCCTGGCCGGCGGTTGTCGCTGTCGGTGCGGTCGGGGCGTTCGCCGGTGACATGCTCAGTTTCACGATCGGCCACAAGGCGAGCGACAGGCTGCAGCGCAGGTACAACCGCACCGAGAAGGGCCGCCGCAGGCTGGCCTGGGCGGAGCGGCAGATCCGTGAACGGGGCGGCATCCTCCTCATCACCGCGCGGTTCGTGCCGGGTGGACGGACGATCCTCACCCTCACGTGCGGCATCACGAAGCAGCCGCGGCGCTGGTTCGGGCGGTGGACCGCCCTCGCCGCCGTCGTCTGGTCGTCCTATGCCACGATGCTCGGCTTCGCCGGCGGCCGGACCTTCCAGGATGACCATACGAAGGCCTTTGTCGTGGCTTTCGTGATCGCCATCAGCGCGACCGTGGTGATCGAGGCAGTGAGGTTCCTGCTGCACCGCCGCCGCAGTGCGCACGGCGGCGACGGGGGGGCGCCGTGACTCTGGTGGTTGTGCCACTCGGGTCCTGGGAGCAGCACGGCCCGCACCTGCCCTCTGACACCGACTCCGTGATCATCTCTGCCGTCGTTGCCGCGGCCTCCGCCGCGAGACCGGACGTGACCGTGGCACCCACACTGCACATCACCGCGAGCGATGAGCACGCGGGTTTCGCAGGGACGCTCAGCATCGGCACCGAGGCGATGGCCGCGGCCGTCGTGGCGATCGCCCGTTCGGCATCATGGGCCTCCGGGGTGCTCTTCGCGAACGGTCACGGCGGCAATGCCGGCGCTCTCGCGGTCGCCCGCGAGGTGATGGACCACGAGGGCCTGGTGCACGACGACTGGTCGCTGCCCCCGTACGACGGCTCGGACCTGCACGCCGGCCGCACCGAGACGTCCGTGATGCTGCACCTCGCGCCGGGCACGGTCGAGATGTCCCGCGCGGTCGCTGGTGCGACAGGGACCGCACAGGACCTCCTCGCCACGATGCGCGCGGACGGTGTGCGCGCCGTCTCGGGGACCGGCGTGCTCGGCGACCCGACCAAAGCGACCGCCGGACACGGCAAGGCGGTGTTCGCGATGTGGGTCGACTCGCTCTCCCGCCGAATCGACCGGCTGGCGGCCGAGTGGGGGCAGACATGAACACGCAGCCGAGGTTGCTCGCGGCCGACAGGCACTGGTGGAGGTCCAAGGACCGGTTGGGCCTGGTCGCGGGGTCACCCGGGACGTACTTCCGGGTGACAGACGCAGGCGCGTCGGTCCTGGACGAGATCGAGGGCGCGAGACCCGTCCCGCAGTCGACACTCGTGGACAGGCTCGTTGCCGGCGGGGCGGCCCATCCACGACCCGGCACGCCGGTGCCCCCCGACCAGGTCACCGTCATCATTCCCACGTACTGCCGCACGGAGGCGAACGTCGCGCGTCTCGACTCGCTCGTCGCGATGCTCGCGCCGGTGCGCGTGATCGTGGTGGACGATGCGTCCCCGGTGGCCCCGTCACCCGCCGGCGCGACGATCCACCGGATGCCGGTGAACTCGGGGCCGGGCGCTGCGCGCAACGCGGGCCTGGCACTCGTGACGACACCTGTTGTCGCATTCGTGGACGACGACGTCACCGCGACAGCAGCGGACATCCTGGCGCTGAGCGGTCACCTCGTGGACCCTGACGTGTCGTTCGTCGCCCCGCGGATTGTGGCGGAGGAAGGTGGCTCGTTCCTGGCCGACTACGAGCGGCTGCGCAGCCCGCTCGACATGGGCCGGTCGCCCGCGCGCGTGCGTCCGGGTTCCGTCGTGCCGTACGTGCCGTCGGCGGTGCTTGTTGCGCGCACCGATGCCATGCACCACGGGTTCGACGCGTCGATGCGCACGGGTGAGGACGTCGAGTTCGTCTGGCGCAGTACCGGTGACGCGGCGCAGTGCCGCTACGAGCCGACCGTGGAGTGTCCCCATGCCGTGCGGCGCGGCTGGCGGGGTCTCCTCGCGCAGCGGTTCGCCTACGGCCGCAGCGCAGCGGACATCGACAGCCGCATGCCGTGGTCAGTCCCCCCGGTGCGCGGCCACGTCCTCCATCTCCTGCCGGTCGTGCTGCTGCTCGCGGGCCAGTTGATCTGGGCACTCGACGCAGCTCTGGTGTCGGTCGTGTTCACCTTTGTCTCACTGCGGAGGATGAGGCTGGGCCACCGCGACCTCCTCAAAATCGCTCGCCTCAACATCCTCCTCGCCACGCGGCATGTCGCCACCGCGGTCACACGGGAGTGGTGGCCCCTCCTCGTCGTGGCGTCGATCTTCTCGGTCGGTGCCCAGGTTGCGTTCGTCTTCTGCCTGGCGATGTTCCTGATGATCGACATCGTGCGGCTGCGCCCCGACAACATCGGTCTCTATGCCCTGCTCCGGGTGCTGGACCCGCTCGCCTACGGGGCGGGAGTGTGGGCAGGTGCCCTGCGGCGGGGGTCGCTGCGGTGCCTGCTGCCGGTGGTCAGCCTGCGCCCGAGGCGACGCGACGGCTGATGTCCCTGCAGTCCTCGCACACGGACTCGGGGATGAGGTTCCACCTCATCAACTGACCGAAGATCACACAGCCGAGGCAGAACCCCAGGAACGCCTCGAGTGACGCGGCGAGGGCGAGCATGCCGATCGCGACTGACGCGGCGGACGGCATGTCGAGGGCCCACAGCACTGATGCGGTCAGGGTGAAGGCCGCGCCGATGCCCTGGGCGAAGCGCTTCGGCGGGCCGGGAACGAACTTGTGCGGCCGGTTGATGCGCGGCGTGACGACCTGTGTTGCCAGCCTGCCGAGGGGGCTGAGGAACGGCCCGGCGAGGACGCGCGCGACGAACCCGTAGGTGAGGGGCACGAGGACCCACCCGCTCTGGGTGACCAGAAAGACGATGCTCATCGCGACCGCACCGGCCGCCACGATGCGTGCGCTCGTTTCGTTCACGGGGTTGGGGAAACCGAAGATTTTTGCCACGCCGTCACGCTATGCCCCGAAACCCGACCGAGCAACTCAGGATTAGCGTTCGGTACCCTGTCGGGGTGACCATTCGTCTTGCCGTCAACGAGACCAGATGGCAGGACCATGTGTACTCAGTCGCCCGCTCCATGCCGGGCATGGTCCCCGTTGTCAAAGGCAACGGATACGGGTTCCGCCGCTGGAACCTCATGCCCCTTGCCGGCCAGTTGGCCTCGGAGGTGGCCGTGGGCACCGTGTACGAGGTGCGCGACGTCCCCGCAGGGATCGTGCCCATCGTGCTCACACCCACGCTCACGGCACCACCCCAGAACATGCCGCGCAACACCGTGCTCACCGTGGGCAACCTCGACCACCTGAGCGCACTCCTCCGGCACGGCTGGAGAGGTGAGGTCATGGTCAAACTGCAGTCATCAGTGATGCGGTTCGGGTCCACGCCCGCCGACTTCGTCCCGCTCCTCGAGGAACTGCGGCGCAACCACTTCACGATCCACGGCTACGCGATCCACCCTCCTCTCGACGGTGACCCCACGAACCACGTGCGCGACATCGAGAAGTGGATGCGCATCGTTCCTCACGACGCGCCCGTCTACGTGAGTCACCTCGATTCGGTGATGTACGAGCACGTGCGCTCACGTCACCCCGAGCGCGAGTGGCGTATCCGGCTCGGCAGCGCCCTGTGGCACGGTGACAAGTCGATGATGCAGCTCTCGTCGGACGTGCTCGACCACCAGCCGGTGGAGACGGGGATGCGGGCCGGGTACAGGCAGATCGCCATAGCGGGGCCGGGCCAGATCGTTGTCGTGGGATGCGGGACCGCCCACGGTGTGCGCATGCTGGATGACGGCCGCAGCCCTTTCCACTACCAGCGTCAGCGCCTCAACGTGCTGGAACCCCCGCACATGCACGTGTCGATGCTGCTCCTTGCCCGCGGCAGGCCCAGCCCGCCGGTCGGCGAGTGGATCGACGTGCAGCAACCGCTCACGCGGGTGCAGGTTGACTTGCTTCAGTGGACGCGCTGAGCAACGTGCGGTTCAGGTACGCGCACTGCGGCTGAGCCCGCGCCAACCCACGGCCGCCGCACCGATCAAGGGACCCTCGTCAGCAAGACGTGACGGAACGATTCGGGCACCCTTGGCGAAGTCGATGCCGCACAGTTCGTCGATCGTGCGCTGCGCCGCGGCAAAGAACGTGGCGCCGAAGCCGATTGCCACGCTGCCGCCCACCACGGCCAACTTCAGGTCGAGCAGGTTGCACACTGATGCGATGCCGCGCCCGACCAGGCGGCCTGCTCGCTGCATGGTCTCATAGGTCGGCTCCGTGGGCGGTCGGCCCGTGATTGCCTCGATCGCCGGGCCCGATGCCTCTGCCTCCAGACATCCCCGTCCTCCGCAGGCACACCGCCTGCCGTTCGGCTCCACGACAACATGACCGATGTGCCCTGCATTGCCCGAAGCGCCCTCCAGGAGCTCCCCGTTCAGCACGATTCCGCCGCCGATCCCCGTGGACACGACCATCGCAATGAAGTTGTCGACCCCCCGTGCGGCACCCAGCCATCCCTCGGCGAGAGCGAGCGCCTTCGCGTCCCCGTCACCAAAGACGGGGACGCGGACGATGTCGCACACACGGTCCCGCATGGGGAAATCACGCCATACCGGGATGTTCAGCGGCGAGACGAGGTCGGCATTCCTCGTGATCGGGCCGGCCGAGCCGATCCCGCAGACCGCGACCTCCGCCCCATGGTGCTCCGCCGCCCGCCCCAGCTGTGACCGCACCAACCTGGCAAGCTCGTCGAAGAGTTCATCAGCGCTGTCGCGGTGATCGATCCGGAGGATCTCCCGGTCGATCAACACACCGGTGCGGGCCACCAAACCGACCGCGAGTTTGGTCCCCCCGATGTCAATGGCGAGCGCGACGTCCATAGGGTTGCCATGTTCGCAGACTGAACCGGGAACACCACCATTGCGAACGACACGTCTTGCCCGGCAGGTCGGGATAGCGTCCGCGCGTGCATGCTGACTGGGTGACATACCTCGCGGCCGAACGGCGCCGCAGGTACTTCGCCGACCTGATGGATTTCGTCGACGCCGAGCGCCGGACCGCGACCGTGCACCCCCCGGAACGATCGGTTCTCGCCGCACTCGAGCTCACACCACTCGACTCGTTGCGCGTCGTCATCCTCGGGCAGGACCCGTACCACGGGCCCGGCCAGGCGAACGGTCTCGCCTTCTCCGTGAACCCGGGCGTGGCAATCCCGCCGTCGCTGCGAAACATCCACCGTGAACTGCGCGACGACACCGGCGCGCCGCAGCCGGTGGACGGTGACCTCACACCGTGGGCCAGACAGGGAGTGCTCCTGCTCAACACCACGCTCACCGTCCGCGAGGGTCACGCAGCATCGCACCACGGCCGGGGCTGGGAGAATTTCACGGATGGCATCATCACCCTGCTCGACGGGCGTGACGAACCGACCGTGTTCGTGCTCTGGGGAGCGCATGCCCGCGCCAAGAGCAGACTCATCGCGAACACGGCGCATTCCGTGATCGAGAGTGCCCACCCATCGCCGCTGTCGGCGCGCAACGGCTTCTTCGGCAGCCGCCCCTTCTCGCGGGCCAACGGGTTCCTCACCTCGTCGGGACGGCCGGCAGTCGACTGGTCGCTGCCCCCCGCAGATGCGCCATGACATAGGGTTCACCCGTGGCCTACATCCGGCGCGACATCCACATTGCCCGCACACCGGCAGAAGTCTGGGGGTTCCTCGGCGAACCTGCCCGGCTCCACGAGTGGTTCCCCATCTCCGGGTGCCGAGTGGAGGGCACGAAGCGGTGGATCGACCTCCCGACCGGCATCACCTTCGAGGAGGACATCCACCTGGTCGACAACCACCAACGGCGCTTCGTCTACTCGATCGTGAACAACATGCTCATCAAGGACCACTTCGGGATCCTCGACGTGGTGGACGACGGCCACGGGCACAGCATCGTCACGTACTCCACGCAGTGCACCCCGAACGTGCTCGCACTCGTCACCGCTGGTGCGGCCGGACAGGGACTCGCCAAGGCGAAGAGAATCCTCGAGGGAGGGAACTGATGGGACGCCGCATCCTGTTCATCACCACCGACCAGCAGCGCTTCGACGCACTCGGCTGCAACGGGGGCACGGTCGCACGGACACCCGTGATCGACTCGCTCGCTCGCGACGGCATCAACTACACGAGGGCCCACCCACAGAACGTCGTGTGCATGCCCTCGCGCAGCACGATGGTCACCGGCCAGCACGTCGCGACCCACGGTGTCTGGATGAACGGTGTCGCCCTGCCCGAGGATGCACCGAGCATCGCGCTCACGCTGCGCCAGGCCGGGTACCGAACGGCGCTCGTCGGCAAGGCGCACTTCGAGCCGTTGCTGGACCCGTTCCTCAGGTTCGCCGAGAACCGGATGGGCCGAGACGGCACCCACAGCGAGATGTTCACGATGCCCGACGGGTCCGTGGTGCCGCACCGCGGGTTCGACCACATGGAGTTCGCAGGCCACGGTGCCGCGGGCAACCTGCACTATGTCGGCTGGCTGCGCTCCGAGCACCCCGAGGTGATGGGCAAGTTCGTGCCCAACCTGGACGGCGACCTCGAGGTCACCACCGAGCCGGGTGGCGACACGATGGCCCCGCAGGTGCGCACCACGAACGACGTCCCGCGCGGCTGGTACCACACCGAGTGGGTGGCGGACCGCACGATCGCGTGGCTCGACTCGATGGGCCAGGACGACGACTGGTTCTGCTGGATGTCATTCCCGGACCCGCACCACCCGTGGGACCCACCGCAGTCGGAACTGCACCGTGTCGACTGGCGCGACCTCGACCTGCCGGCCGGCTACATCGCGGACCATGAGGAACGCGAGAAAGTCCTCGCATCCAAGCCGGCGCACTGGATGGGCTGGTACGACGGCTCCTTCGTGTCGAACTACGAGGCACCGCTGAAGTGGGTGCCGGCCACGCTGCAGCCCGACCAGGTGCGCGAGATCAACGCGATGGTCCACGTGAAGAACGAGCTCATCGACGAGGCCGTCGGCCGCGTTCTCGCGTCGCTGCGTGCGCGCGGGTGGGACGACGACGTCGACATCGTGTTCACCACTGACCACGGCGAGATGCAGGGTGACTTCGGCCTGCTCTTCAAGGGTCCGTACCACGTGGACTCCTTGATGCGCCTCCCCCTCATCTGGAGACCCGCCAAGAGTGCAGGGATCGCTCCTGCCACCGTCACCGCACCAGTCGGCCACGTGTCGCTCGCCGCCACGTTCGCCTCGATCGCAGGCCTGCCCCGTCCGGACTACACCGAGGCGCCTGCCCTGCCCGTGAATGACGACGACGCACGTGAACGGGGTTTCGAGCGCGTGCTCACGGAATGGGACAGCGTCCTGTTCGGCAAGGAGGTCGGCGTGCGCACGATCTTCCGGGACAACTGGACATGCTCGGCGATGCTGCCCGGCACGCTGCACGACGGCACCGAGGGCGAACTGTACGACCACGCCAACGACCCGTTGCAGCGCGTGAACAGGTGGGACGACCCCTCCGTGCGCTCTCTGCGCGACGACATGCTCGCCGACATGTGGGACCACCTGCCGTCCGTGGTGTCACCGCGGCGCACCTGCGACGCACCCGTCTGAGCGCGCGCCGGCGCGCGACTACTGGGTGCCGATGAACCCGTCGAGCGACGTGACGGCACCGTAGAGATCGGGCCTCCTGTCGCGGAAGAGTCCCCACGACAGGCGCACCCGCTCCAGTTCCGCACGGTCGAACGACGCGACGAGAACCGCCTCCGAGTCGCGGCCGGCCTCTGCGACCTTCGCCCCGGTGTTGTCGGCGATGAACGAGCTCCCGTAGAAGGTGATCTCCGTCTGCTCGCCCTTCTCGTGGCCGAAACGGTTGGCCGCGACGACCGGGAGGAGGTTCGCGCCCGCATGGCCCTGCATGACGCGCTGCCAGTGCCCGCTCGAGTCCCATGACGGGTCCGGCGGCTCGCTGCCGATCGCTGTGGGGTACAGGATGCACTCCGCGCCCTGCAGTGCCATCGCACGGGCTGCCTCCGGGAACCACTGGTCCCAGCAGATGCCGAGACCGACGCGTCCGTGCGCGGTGTCCCACACGCGGAAGCCGGTGTCACCCGGGGAGAAGTAGAACTTCTCGCTGTAGCCGATGCCGTCGGGGATGTGGCTCTTGCGGTACGTGCCGAGCGTGGCCCCGTCGGCGTCCACCATCACGACCGTGTTGAACAGTGCGTTGCCCGCGCGCTCGAAGATACTGAGCGGCAGGACCACGCCGAGTTCGGCGGCGAGAGCGGAGAACCGGGCGACGGTGGGGTGCCCGGCAACGGGACGCGCACGGAGCAGGTGCACGGCATCCACGTCCTTGCAGAAGTAAACATCCTCGAACAGCTCGGGAATGAGGATTATTCGCGCGCCACGTGCGGCGGCCTCGCGGACGAGGCGTTCGGCGGTGGCGAGATTCGTCCCGGCGTCCTGCGTCATCGACATCTGGATCGCGGCAAGTGACAGCGTCATACCGTCACTCTACGGAAAGCGGTCACCCCGCGGATGCGGACACAGCGGCGTGCTGTGGGACAATTCGGGAATGACAGCAACCGCACGGCAGACCGAGCGCTCGCGCCAGACCGACCTCCGGGTCGCCGAGAGTGCCGCCAACGCTGTCCGGCGCGACGGCATAGACCAGCTGGCGCTCACGCGTGTCGCCGCGGATGCCGGGTACAGCAGCGGCGTGATCTACGCCCGCTGCGACGACAGGTCGGAACTGATGGTGCTCGCCTGGCAGAAGAGCTTCTGGCCGTCTTTGCGTGA
>SXGQ01417426.1_pt1 | contig 16289 bp, 13 predicted proteins | sample 3178371 | NCBI WGS metagenome assembly SXGQ01 (sample SAMN11356859, study PRJNA531348) | freshwater metagenome | isolation source: freshwater sample F1-20 | place: China: Fuxian Lake, Yuxi | collected 2017-12-25
AGCAGCATGTGGAGTGGATCACCGATTGCATCTCTCACATCGTTTCGTCTGGAAAAGCCACGATTGAAACCACCGAGAAGAATCAAGACGAATGGGTCGCTTTCGTTAACGCGGTTGCGGATATGACGTTGTATCCCTCATGCAACAGCTGGTATCTAGGAGCAAACGTTCCGGGCAAACCGCGAGTATTCATGCCCCTCATCGGGTTTCCCACATATGTAGACAAGTGCAACGAGGTCGTAGCAAACGGGTACGAGGGATTCGTTCTGGCCTAAGTCCGTGTGCACTTTTCCACAAGGTGACAGCACACGAACTTCTCGCCTAGCCTGACAGCGGCGGTGTCAATCGCCCTCAACCAGGAGAGTCCACATGAACGCATACGACAAGATCTACATCAACGGCCAATGGGTGGCTTCAGACGGAAAAAAGACTATTTCAGTCTTTGACTCCACCAACGAAGAGGTCATGGCAACCATTCCCGAGGGAACTGCATCAGACGTGGCAAAGGCCGCAGCAGCAGCCAAGTCCGCTTTTCTTTCATGGAGCACTTTGCCAAAAGCTGACCGCGCAAAGTACCTAAACGCAATCGGCGACGCACTTGTCGCTCGCATGGATGAAATCTCATCTGCCATCTCGCGTGAAACCGGAATGGCAAAGCAATTGTCCAACATGATTCAAGTGGGACTCCCCATTAACTCGTTCAAGCAGGCTGCTGCTCTTGCCGAGTCATTTGAATTCGAAAAAGAAGTCGGTAGTTCACTGATCGTTCGCGAGCCAATCGGAGTTGTTGGTTGCATCACACCGTGGAACTACCCATTGCACCAAATCGCAGCCAAAGTTGCATTCGCCATGGCTTCAGGTTGCACCGTTGTATTGAAGCCAAGTGAAGTTGCACCAATCGATGCATTCATGCTTGCTGAAATCATTCATGAAGCAGGTCTTCCTGCTGGCGTATTCAACTTGGTCACAGGTACCGGTCCAGTTGTTGGCGAAGCAATTTCAGCTAGCCCCGACATCGACATGATCTCATTCACAGGATCAACTCGCGCCGGAAAGCTCGTCATGCAAACTGGTTCAGAGACCGTGAAGAAAGTTGCCCTTGAACTTGGCGGAAAGAGCGCCAACATCATTGGTGAAGACCTTGACGAAGCAACCTTTGCAAAAGCAATCATGGGTGGCACTGGCCAGGCTTTCCTGAACAGTGGTCAGACATGTTCACTACTCAGTCGCATGCTGGTGCCACGTGCACGTCTTGCCGAAGCAGAAGGTCTTGCAGCCGCAGTTGCTACCGGTATCAAAGTTGGAGACCCCTTTGCAGAGGGCACCAACGTTGGACCGCTTGCCTCTGCTGCACAGCGTGACCGCGTGCTCGGTTACATCAATAAGGGCATTGAAGAGGGAGCAAAACTCATTGCGGGTGGCCCTGGCGCACCTGAAGGTCTGGAGAAGGGCTACTACGTGAAGCCAACCGTGTTCTCTGAAGTCAACAACAAGATGACGATTGCTCAGGAAGAAATCTTTGGCCCAGTATTGGTGCTCATTCCTTACGACGGCATTGACAATGCAGTCGAGATTGCAAATGACTCTCCGTACGGCCTAGCAGGCGCCGTGTTTGCTGCCGACAAGGAAACGGGAATTGCAATTGCTAAGCGCATTCGCACCGGACAAGTCACCGTCAACGGTGGCGCTTTCAATCCAAATGCCCCATTTGGTGGCTACTAGCACTCAGGCAGTGGCCGTGAACTTGGCGAGTTTGGTTTCGAGGAGTTCCTCGAAATCAAGAGTTTGCAGTTGTAATAACTGTTACTTCATGCCCTGAATTAATTCAGTAACTTCCGATAGACCAAGCGATCCGATGCGAGAGGTCACAGTGCCGTCTGTGGCGATGAACATCCACGCTGGTTGGTATGGAACTTTGTATTTCGCATACACATCACCACTGGTGTCGTCGAGGCTCTCAAACGTGAGTTTGTGACGATTAGCAAAAGATTGATATGACGCATTGTCGCCTGCCCATGCAACACCAACGACACTGACTGTTTCAGCGAATTCTTTGTTGACCTCCTCGACCGAGGGGGCTTCAGCATTACAAGTGCCTCAACCAGGCGCCCAAAACCACAACACCACAGGCTTGTCGGCAAGTGCTTTCGACAGCACAAATGATCCACCGCCCACTACAGGTGATGTGAAGTCGTCGATTGCTGCATTTTTACTGGATGCAATTGAGCTTGTGGATTGTGATACATCTGAAAGCGAAGAAGTCGACGTGGTGGCATCTTTGCCGCAGGCGCTTATCGCTACCAATAAGGCGACAACACTGACAGTTCTCCAAAGCTTCATTTCCACATCATAGAGGCTTGCCTAACCGACAACCGCGACTCCATTTTCCAGCACTGCAATGCCGCGAGGCTCATCGCTGATTGCATGTGACCCAGTGGCGTCACCAATTGCAGCGTTCCCTTCCAACACGCGAGCATCAGACGCGGCATATTGCACGATGTAGGCCTTCCGTGTTGAGTTCGTGAAATTAGGCCCGGTGAGGTGAGGCGTCAACGATGAGAAGAAGACTGCCCCTCCGGCCTTCACTTCTGCCACAAGAGGAGTCGTTGGAGGTTCCTCAAAGCATTCATATCCGAGAGTGTCAACGTAATAGTGAGCAAGTGTCCCGTCCTTATGTAATCCGGGCGCTACCTGTGGGCATCCGTTATCGATCGTTGCATCAGTGAGAGCAATCCAGCAAGTGAGATAATGCTGTGGTTCCACAAACAAATAACCATTGTCTTGATGCCAAGGAAACCGCCGGGGCTTCTCCGTCATTTTGTATACGGCTTGGTCGTGATACATACGTACATTCGGACCAATGAGGTCTAAACAGATCCCAAGAATCTTTTCGTTCTTAACAAACGGTCGTATCTCTGGCTTCTGACGGACCAACTGCCCAGCAAAAGTAATAGCCCCATTTTCAGAGATGAGAAAACGTTCGTCGGCTTGCCTCTTTAGTTCGGCGACTGCTTCGTCTTCTGCTTCATCTGTAATTCGTGTTAGTTCAGCCAATTCTTCAGGCGTGTACAAATCTTCGACTACGAAGTACCCCAACTCATCAAATTGATCAATCTGGGTTTGAGTTACCACACCACTTGCGGCCGTATGCGACTGCCAGGTAAAAGACTTGTTCCAAGGATGCTGAGCCATTTAGTGATTCTTACATTGCTCGTCGGATAATGCCATAGTCCACCTCATCTTCTGCACGATGACATTCAAGAAACTGTGCCGTTATGTATTTTTCAACAAACGGGCCAGACACATCATTTCGTCAGCTACAGAATTAAGGATTTGCCCATCTTCCTCAATCTCTGTTGGTACTTGGATGAATTCTCGGACGTCGTGCTTCGGATAGGCCGTTCGAATCACCTTGGCAGAGCCCACGACAGCCTCGTGCGACGTATAGACCTGCCCATCCACTTCAGTTGAGATAAGTACTCCGGAAGCAATGTTGTACGACACACCCTCTGCCTCTACGTGTAACTGCGGTTGAGCACGGAGTTTTGTAGCTAAGCGGTGCCGCTCCTGCACTGTTTCGAGTGCAAGCAGGCGGTCTCTGACTTGTGCAGCCTCTTCGAATCGTTGTGCTTGCGAATGAGCTGCCATCTTTTCATTGAGGCGATCAACAACTTTATGTGACGTCTGTAGAAGTGTGTCACGCACAAGATTGACAACCTGTTCGTACTCTGCTGGTTCTGCTGTGCCAGAGCACGGACAGTACGCAAGGCCAAGACGCGCAGCAGAACACACGGGAGCGTCTTGTGGTGCCGAGTAATTCTTTGTCATTCGCACGGTGCAGCGCCGAAGCGGCACTACTGATTCGATGGCATCGATGATGTCTCGTGCCATTGAGCGAGAACGTATAGGCCCAAGTGATACGCCTTTTGAAGTGGGGGTCTTTGCTACGACAAGTCGTGGCCACTCTTCTTCAGTGGTGAGTCGCACATAACAATATTTCTCGCTCCGTGTTCCCATGTAGTTATAGCGAGGACGCACCCGACCAATGATGCGTGATTCCCACACTTCAGCAGTGAGCGGATCGGGAGTTTCTATGTATTGGATGCCTTGCACCAACTTCAAGAGAGACCCAACTTTGCGTCGTGATTCACCCGAGCTGAAATAGCTACGAACTCGTTGTCGCAGATTTGTGGCTTTACCGACATACAAGATGTCTCCCGATGCATCTAAAAAGAGATAAACACCAGGAGTGCGCGGAATATCATCTGTCATTTTCAATTTGGAAGCTTCGGGGTGAGAACTGACTTTCGGGAGCTCGACAAAATCCTCCAGATCGCGCACTCCAAAGCCTGCTGCACGATCAATAAGTAAGTGAAGCAAGTCGCCGGTGGCCAGCACATCGTCCATAGCGCGGTGAATTGGTTGATGTGGAAAATTAAAGTGAGATGCAAGCGTTGACAACTTGCAGTTCGGAACTTCGCTACGGACTAAACGGCGTGCCAAGGTGACAGTGTCGACAACAACGTTGGAGAGAGCGTCGTACCCGTGACGCTCTAGTGCAGCATTGAGAAAACCAACATCGAATCGCGCGTTGTGGGCGACCAACACGGTTCCTTCCACGAAGTCGAGGAATGTCTCGAGTACATCTTCGATTCGAGGAGCATGGGCAACCATGGAATCTGAAATACCCGTCAACATGACAATGTTTGCCGGGATGGGCTGACCTGGATTGATGAGCGTGCTGAGGCGAGAGACTTCCTCGCCCCCTTTGTATTTCACTGCGCCGATTTCAGTGATGCCACCGTAAGCACTAGAGCTACCCGTGGTCTCGATGTCGACAACGCAGAAGCTGACCTGAGAGAGCAGGGTGCTTTCTGAAGTAAACGACCAGCCTTTATTCACATCTTTCACTGTAAACGACAGGTGCTTCACCATCATTCACTACGCTTGGCACATCTTCACAAAAGGACACCCATGATTCACTCAGTTATCGAACAATGGCACGCACACATGCGCGGGGAACTAAAGAACGGCCTCGACATCTTGCTCGACGACGACTGTGTTTTTTACTCCCCCATTGTGTTTACGCCACAAGTTGGCAAGGAGATCACCAAGATGTATCTCATGGCAGCCGGACAGACCCTGCCAGGTGAGAAGAAATCAGACGGTCCGTCAGATAACACTGGCAAATTTCGCTACACAAAAGAAGTTCTCGACGGCAACACCGCAGTTCTCGAATTCGAAACAACAATTGAGGGCAAGTACGCCAATGGTGTCGACATTATTACCTGCAACGATGCAGGAAAGATTATTGAGTTCCGTGTGATGATGCGTCCGCTACAAGCCATCAATGCTGTGCATCGCCAGATGGGCGAAGCCCTCGACAAGATGAAATAGCAAGTGCAACTGACAATGAAGATTGTCTGGAATTCTGAGATAAACGACTCAACGAGATACACAACAGTGAATCTCGGACAAAGACCTCTCAGCTTGGTATCAAGGTGAGAGAGAACTTCTCCTCGTAATCCGCGTTACCAACCGGGGTGGGAGAAAATCCACTCACAACATCGGACCACGACAGCAACACGCCATCTTCATCGAAGGTCATTGTTCGAATGGTGGTTCCGTTGAACGATCCTTCTGAGACAAACTTTGTATCAACGACGAAACCATCAACCTTTTCTGTACCAACGAGAACTTCAGCAGTTTTGACCGACGTTGTGGTTCGATTGTGGGCCAAGCCGCCTCCCTCACACACTGCGCTCGCGCTATCGCCATTTTCCGTGGCAGGAATAAGCCATGTCTGATCTGCACACGTGACGGCGTGTTCATTGCGCATCCCAAAAAACTCGTGAGCACCGCCGTAACCCTTCAGAACCAAACGATCGTCGGTACGGCAAACCTCGAGATACTCAGTCCGTTCACGTACTGGGGTCCACTCCATTCGCACACCACATCCAGATCGGGTGATGGTGATGACACTTTCGGCAGGATATTCACGAGAAGCGCTCGCGCCAAGTTTGGTGGATTCACCACCAGTCGTGCGGTAGCGATACACCCCGGGTACGGGCAATCCATCGTCGATCTCATCAACATCTGACCCTTGACTAGCGGCAAACTGTTCAAAGGCCTCTCTGTACGAAATCGTTGTTGTTGAAGTTCCGAAGAATGCGTTATAGCCCAAGACCGAACCACCAACCAGAACTAGGACGCCAACAATCGTCAAGATTGTCCGTGGACGTGCGAATTGAGAAGGTGAAGGAGTGTCGCTCATGCACGAAAGCATAGTCACTAAATCAGTTCGCTAAAGCAATGCGCCTCTAAATCTCCACAGGGCAGGTAAAAGTGTGGGAATGACTAAGACAACAGTTTTCTAAGCATCTTTTTGAGGAATGAGCCAGGCAATGCCCTTTTCGTTCCATGCCCATCTGACACAGGCTTCAGACTTCGCTGTGGCGCTTGGTACCGTGTCGGCGCTTCGTGAATAACGCGTGCACTTGGACCGAATCGATTGCTGCCGAAATCACTCTTTGTGCAAAGCCAGAACAAAATCAAAAAGTACCCAACGATCGGGGTAAACCAAAACAATGCGTAAATCCCGGGTTTATCTGTGTCATGAAGACGTCGCACGACTCGAGCCAACGTCGGAATTATCGATGACAAAACAAAAATAGCGAGAAAGTTACTCGAAAAAATTCGATTAATTTCCACGAACGCAACGACCATAGCGAGTGCGGTTGTAGTTAGAGCAACGAACTGGACCCAATACCAAAATTCTGAACGGGACGCGCGCCCTTCAAAATTCGAATAGTTCTTGTAGGAAAATCTAATCGTTTCAAAAAACTTCATTGCCCTTGGTGCATTGATGAATTCCGTATCATTTACAGTTTTTGGGTCTGGCATTTCCGGGGAACCGTAGATTGATTTGTAATATTCAACCTTTGCCCTGATGTTCTTTTTCTCTTCGTCTTCAGTTGCACTTTTGATGAGATCCGCATATTCGTTGTCTATGTTTCTCACTTCCCGTATAACTTCGAGTTCATTAGCGATCTTTTTTATTTGACGAGATACCTTGAGTTGGTTCAGTCGCTTCATAAGACCCACAAGCGAGAGACTACTCAATTCCAGATTCTCTGCGGCTCAACTACCGTCATCAGCGACGGCAAGGCACGATGCTCTAGTGGGCGTTGAGGGACTCGAACCCCCGACCCTCTCCTTGTAAGGGAGATGCTCTAGCCAACTGAGCTAAACGCCCGAATGTTTCGGAACGAGAAGTGTATCGGCGAAGGCAGGATCGCCCACCCCGTACCCGTTACGGCGTTGGGGCAACTGTGGTCGTTACAGAAGGCACCGTTGTCGTCACTGGTGGCACGGTGGTCGTGGCGGGCGGGAGTGTGGTGGTTGACGTAGTCGTAGTTGTCTCTGGTGGGATAACAAAGCCATTGGCCCAGCCCCATCGGATATCCATCGGCGCACCCACTTTGGTTCCCACTGCCCGAGGAATGGCATCGATGGCTCGACGCAACTGCGACCAACCGTCCCATGCAGAGACACCAGTTGTTGGACACCCACTTCGCACCTGGCTACACGCTGCGGTCTGCACCGTGATTGCTGCTAATCGCAATGGCATACCCATGTCTGCTGCACGCGCTGCTAACACTGCCCATTGGCGAGCCTGCGAACCGCTCTTTGTATGAATCTGTGGCATCGCCAAAACATTTCCACCGCCATGTGAAGACACCCACAATACGTCGTCAATTGTCCAACCGTTATTGCACGTGAGGTCGGTGCCATAACTCTGCGGACAACCATCTGCAGAACCAAAGTTCCACAAGCGAGCAGAAGTCTGCGCGGTATACCCGTCCACCCATGCACGTGCTTGCCCTGGCGGGCCCCAGCCTGGTTCTAAGTCCACCGAACCAGAGACAACTGTTCGTGGGTCAGATTCAGCTTGCGCAGACGCAACAATTTTTGCCCACGCAATTCCACCGAGGTAACCGTTGAAGCGAGTGACCGCGCCAGAGTTACTTGTCCCAAGTGAAACTTCCCATGGGCCTGTTCCGCATTCAGCTAACCCTGCAGCCCAAGCAGAAGTTGTGGCAACTATTTGTTCTTTCGAAATTGCTTTGCCAAACCCAGTTGAGCCCGTGGCATTTTGAGCGCCAAAAGACAAGATGACAATGCCACGCGGTACTTTCTTAGCTTGGTCACAAGCAGCTGCCCGAATAACAGGTACTGCCGTTTCTATAGGCAATACATCTCGTCCACGGACATAGCTACCAATTGCCACGTTCCACTCTGGCGAAGTTCTGGCCGGCACAGCAGTTGGGTACCACACTTGATCGACTCCAGAAATCTCGACACCACCTGCATTGGACAATGGCGTTGGCGACTTCATGCAGCCCTTGCCACAAACGCGGGCATTGGGCGAGAATGCATCGATCGTGACTCGAGTCCCCTTTGAATTTCTGTGGCGCGTGGACAATGCAACAACAGTCACTTTGTTGACAGCCTTAGCCCGAGTGAAAACGACTGCGCGACGAATAGTACGACCTGAATACTGATCAATAATGCGAGATCGTTTTCCGTTTACAAAAACTGCAGCGCGACCATTCTTAGGACCGGCAGTAAACCACATTGCAAACGACTTACCTTTTACGGTGAAAGAAAGAGCGGCACCAGTTGAAGTGGTTGCCCACACTGACTTTCCATGTGCCACTCCGACCTTCATCTGTGTCCATGGAGACGAAGCCGTATAAGCACGGGCAGATGCAGGAGCAATCACAGCGGCAACAAGAAGCGCGCACATCAATTTCAAAAGTCGCTGACGAAACACCATGCCTCACCGTACCTTCCAGGTCTCTCGAAAAATTGGCAGCACTTAGAGCACGAGCGAAGAATCATCAAAAACACGCTGTGTGCGACATAATAAGTAGGTGAAAACTCCGTCAGCATCAATGAATAGACGGTTGACAAAACTGGAACAGAACCTCGCGGCCCGAAGATTTGTTAACCGAAAAGCCATGTGGGGCTACATTTGCGCTTCGGGTGAACCATTTACTTTTGTTGCCGAGCGAGAGCAATTCATTATTCACACAAATGATCCAGTTGGTGAAAGCATTTTCTTATACGGGGAATATGACTTTCAGAAATTGGAACTCGCATTACGACTGCTTGGTCGGAACACCGTAGAGACGTTGGTAGACGTCGGCGCGAATGTCGGATCTATTTGCATTCCTGCCGTTTCTAGAGGATTCGCAACTAGGTCAATTGCTATCGAACCCGAACCCACCAACTTCTTAATGCTCACTGCAAACATTGAACTCAATTCACTGCAACACAAGATTCGTGCACATCAGAACGCAGTTGGCCCAGTTGACAACCAAAGCATTCGCTTAGAGTTATCGTCAGAGAACTTCGGCGATCATCGCATCACACCCACTGTTGGAGCTCCGCGAGAACGCGATTCCACCACCGTTACATCAATGACTCTCGACACGCTGGTAGCGAATCTCAATCCGTTGACAGATCTCATATTTATGGATGTCCAAGGGTTCGAGAAGTTCGTATTAGATGGTGCGACAAACGCTATTCAGTCACGTGTTCCCATTGTGATGGAGTATTTCCCCGAAGGAATCCAGGAGCACTGCTCGCTTGATGACCTGCTTGCAGTAATTGCGCCATACTCGGGGTACTACGACCTCAATCTCCCTGTGCCGGTCTTTACCCCCCTAGAAGGATTACGGGACTTCTGGCACGGTCTACTACGAGGACCATTTCCTTTTGGCGACATCTTGCTGATGTAGCACCCACTGACTGACGCAAAGGGCCACTTCTATGCATTCAGGTCTTGAGGCAAGATAATCTGCCCTATGGCTTCTCAAGCATTCTCAAATGACCGTAAACATGTATTTCATTCATGGTCAGCCCAATCTCTCATTAACCCTCTCGTTGTGTCTCGCACGGAGGGCAGCTGCTTCTGGGATGAAGACGGTAAGCGCTACATAGATTTCTCGAGCCAGTTGATCAACGTAAACATCGGCCACCAACACCCGAAGATGGTGGAAGCAATCAAGGCCCAAGTCGACAAGATGTGCACGATTGCGCCTTTCCATGCAAACGAAGAACGCAGTGAAGCTGCACGACTGATTTCAGAGATTGCTCCTGGCGACCTGAACATGGTGTTCTTTACAAATGGTGGAGCCGAAGCGACAGAGAACGCAATGCGCATGGCTCGACTGCACACCGGTCGCAACAAAGTTCTCACGATGTATCGCAGTTACCACGGCGCTACCGGCGGAGCTATTCAACTCACAGGAGACCCTCGTCGTTGGCCAGCCGAACCTGCAATGCCAGGCATCATTAAATTTTGGGGCCCGTACCCATACCGCTCTGCATTCCATTCAGAAAATGAATTGCAAGAAACAGAACGCGCGCTGAAGCACCTCGAAGACACCATCATGGTGGAAGGTCCAAATTATGTGGCTGCCATCATTATGGAATCCGTGGTTGGCACCAACGGAATCTTGGTCCCGCCACCTGGATATCTCGAGGGTGTTCGCGCTATTTGTGATCGTTACGGCATTGTCATGATCTGTGACGAAGTCATGTGTGGTTTTGGTCGTTGCGGCGAATGGTTCGCGGTTGATCATTGGAACGTCACACCAGATCTCATCTGTTTCGCTAAGGGAGTCAACTCTGGGTACGTTCCACTCGGCGGTGTCATCATCTCTGATCGCATTGCAGATTCGTTCCGTGAACGCCAATTCCCCGGCGGTCTCACCTACTCAGGTCATCCTCTTGCATGTGCATCGGCAATCGCGTCCATCAACATCTACAAAGAAGAAGGCATCCTCGACAGAGCGCGTCGTCTAGGAAAAGATGTCATCGCACCAGGCCTTGAGAAACTAAAAGACAAGCACCCGAGTGTTGGCGACGTGCGTGGCATTGGCGCCTTCTGGGCAATTGAATTAGTACGCAACCGCCAGACTCGCGAACCACTTGTGCCGTTCAATGCTGCCGGGCCAGACGCCAAACCCATGATGGATGTTCTCGGCGCATGCAAAGCACAGGGGCTGTGGCCGTTTACTCACTTCAACCGCATCCATGTCACTCCTCCACTCACCACAAGTGACGCAGAAATTCATGAAGGTCTTGCCATCATCGATGAAGCACTCACGCTTGCCGATGCGTTGTACACCGGCGAATAGAAATTATCGGTTCTGAGGGAACCCTAAGTTCACTGATGACGTACGCGGGTCTGGCCAACGAGACGTCACCACTTTGCTACGCGTGAAGAAGTTGATGCCCTCTGGACCGTACATATGGTGATCACCAAACAAACTGTTCTTCCAACCGCCAAATGAGTAGTACGAAACCGGTACAGGAATTGGAACATTGACCCCCACCATTCCAACGGTGACGTCCAATTGGAATTCACGAGCAACTCCGCCATCGCGAGTGAAAATTGCTACTCCGTTGCCAAACTCATTGGCGTTGATGAGCGCAATTCCCTCGTCGTAACTTTTCACTCGCACCACATTCAAAACAGGTCCAAAGATTTCCTCGTCATAGCAACGCATGCCTGGTTTCACACCGTCGATGATGCTTGGGTTCAAAAAGAATCCGCCAGTTGGTGCGTTCTCTCGACCGTCCACCACAACCGTGGCACCTTCGCCAGCGGCTCCTGCCAAATAACTTGCCACTTTGTCACGATGCTCTGCTGTAATCAGTGGTCCCATTTCATTTGCAGTATCAGACGCTGGGCCAACTTTAATATTGGGAATACGTTGCTTCACTTTTTCAATCAATGCATCGGCTACGGAATCAACAGCAAGCAATACCGAGATTGCCATACAACGCTCGCCTGCTGATCCGTATGCGGCACTGACGGCTGCGTCTGCAGCCATATCGAGGTCTGCATCTGGCAAGACCAACATGTGGTTCTTTGCGCCGCCCAAAGCCTGCACTCGTTTGCCATTTTTTGTGCCGGTTTCATAGATGTACCGCGCAATTGGCGTGGAACCCACAAATGACACAGCAGATACATCTGCATGATTAAGGAGTGCATCTACAGACACCTTGTCGCCATTAATGACATTAAATACTCCGTCTGGAACGCCAGCTTGTTGCAATAAGTCTGCGAGGAACAATGCAACAGAAGGATCTTTTTCACTTGGCTTAAGAACGAATGTATTTCCACACGCAATGGCGTTTGCGAACATCCACATTGGAACCATGGCGGGAAAGTTAAACGGCGTGATGCCTGCAACAACACCTAGTGGTTGTTTGATGCTGTACACATCGACACCGGCAGAAGCTTGTTCGCTGTATCCACCCTTCAACAAGTTTGGAATGCCGCATGCGAACTCAATGTTTTCTAGTCCACGGGCTATCTCGCCCAATGCATCACTGATTACTTTTCCATGCTCTGCGCTCAGCATCTGTGCAATCTCATTGCGGTTCGCTTGCACCAGATTGCGAATGTTGAACATGATCTCTGCACGGCGAGACAAGTTGGTGGCTCTCCACGCAGGTAACGCTGCTTTGGCTGCTGCTACTGCGGCATCAACTTCACTAACGGAGGCAAAATCAACTTCTGCCGATTGTGTACCAGTTGCAGGGTTGAATACTTTCCCAGTATTACCTGACGTGCCGGCAACGATTGATCCGTTAATCCAGTGAGAGATGCGCTTCATGAAGAGTCCTTATTACAAGAGTTCTCTCATTGTAGATGGGAGTTCTTGCCGCACCCGAATGACTAGATATGTCGAAACTGACGCGCCGTCTCAACCAAGGAGTCATACAACGCCTGAGATGAAGCCACAACAGGGCTACGTCGATCGTCTGGGTCAATCACCATGAGGTCTCGCCCATCCACATCGCCAACGACTGCCCCGGCCTCTCTGCAAATGAGCACTGCGGCTAGGTAGTCCCACACGCCATGGTCGTGGAAATCGACATAGCCATCAAGTCCGCCCTTTGCTACGAGTGAGATGTCTAATGCGGCGGCACCCATAGAACGAAACTGCCACCAACCATGCGGTGAAGGAGGGACACCATTTGTACCAATCACTGCCGACGAAATGTCTCGCAGTTCTTGAACACGCAACGGAACTCCATCGCAATTCGCACCATGACCACGCGTTGCTGCGTATCTGGTCTCTGTGCCCGACTGCTCTGCAACAAGAGCAGCACGCAAGCCGTCTCGGTCAACAACACACATTGAGGTGGCAAACCATGGCAGGCCTTTACTTGCATTTGTAGAACCATCTAAAGGGTCCACCACAACCAATAGTCGATCATCATCTATCGGCCACTCAACATCACCGATTCCGCTCTCTTCTGACAACACGTCAAACCCTGCTGCCTGCAACATGTCCACAATGACATCATCCACAACAACGTCAGCCGAGTACTGACCATCTCTTTCACCCGATAATGACCAATCCTCAATTTCATCCAAAGTGTCAGCGGCAGCGTCAGCTACGTCGTGGAGAAACCCCATTATCTCGCGGTCATCAGAGTTGTAGTCAAAATGGGGCACCCTTGAACGGTAGTGTGCCTGCGTGGCCGTAATTGATATAGCCGGGTTTATTACAGACCTTAAGAGCCATGCGGTTGACCATGGGTTTCACGTGCACGATGAGCGTCATTTTGTTGAGACCTATTCCCTTCGCCAGTTATGGGAAGTGGACCTGCACCCAGAAGAGGCCTGCCACGGCCCTATTGACCTCCATGTCAGCATGGAAATTGACCCGCGTACCCTTCTTACGTTTGAAGACTTAGTTCTGGCCATGGATGACCCCGACGATGAACCACCAGAGGGTTTCTCGTTTCCCTTGGTGTTCACATGGACATTCCCTCCACTAGTTCGACCACCCGACTTACTCGTGCTTGCGACTGAAGTTGCAGGACTTGGTGGCGTGGAGTTGCCACTTGAAGTTTCAGCGATTGATTCATTTCACCAGGTCACCGATGCTCCAGAGCGAAGCCTCAGTGTGATTAGTCGAGTTCCTATTTCGCTCGGTTCTGTCTATAAAGGCGACAACGAGCAAGTGTGTGCAGTTCTTGATAGATGCAAAGAGGTGAGCATGAGTTTGCTCGAACGCGTGCCTGCTTGGATCGAAGACAACAGTTAGCGTTCATCGACGCAAAAAAGAACGTGGCCTTGTCGACAACTAACTCACAGTGGCAGCAGCTGCTTCGACCACAGCCACAACTTCATCTGCTGTTGCGCCTGGCCCGATAACACCCGCAATGCCGGCTGCACGTAACTCTTCTGCATCACGCGGCGGAACAATGCCACCAACTACGACAGGAATCATGATTCCTCGTGCACGCATTTCCTCAACCACTAATGGTGCAAGGGTCATATGAGCGCCAGACAACATAGATAGACCCACAACATCCACATCTTCATCAAGAGCTGCAGATGCAACAGTTTCAGGAGTTTGAAATAGCCCCGTATAAATCACTTCCATGCCGGCGTCACGCAATATTCGTGCAACTACTTTGACCCCTCGGTCATGGCCATCGAGACCGACCTTTGCCACAAGTACACGAATTGGCATTACTAGATGACCGGAACTTCTATGTGGCGACCAAATACTTCACCTAGCGACGACATCATCTCACCGAGCGTCACATACGAATTAGCGGCATTGATGAGCGCAGGCATGAGATTGACATCGGGCTGGGAGGCATCGTGTTGCAGTTGTTGGCGAGCTTCAGATACCGCAAAATCGTTGCGATCCTGTCGTACAGTTGCCAAGCGATTACGTTGCTCTTTCTCTTGCTCTTGTGAGATGCGCAGGAGGTCTAACGAATCGTCTTCATTTCCTTCCTTGAATCTGTTGGCACCCACCACGATGCGTTCACCAGAATTAAAGGCGCGCTCCAACTCGTATGCAGAATCTGAAATGCGACCCTGGAACCAATTGTCTTCAATTCCCTGAATACAACCCTCGAGCATGGAGCCGTGACCCATCTCTGAGATTTCAGCAAACATCACCTCTGCCAACTCTTCGATTTTGTTCGTCAGATCTTCTACAAACCATGAGCCACCAAGCGGGTCCGCCACGTGTGTCACATTTGTTTCGTGCGCAATGACTTGTTGTGTTCGAAGCGCAATGCGTGCAGCCTTTTCAGTCGGCAAAGCCATTGCTTCATCCATCGAATTGGTGTGTAGCGATTGCGCACCACCCATCACTGCTGCGAGTGCTTCTACTGCAGTGCGCACAATATTGACTTCGGGCTGTTGAGCAGTGAGAGAAACACCAGCGGTCTGTGCATGGAATCTCAACTGCAGCGAACGCTCGTGTGTTGCTCCATACTTTTCTTTCATCCATCGCGCCCAGATACGCCGTGCAGCTCGGTACTTTGCGATCTCTTCAAAGAAATCAATATGGGCGTTGAAGAAAAAAGAAAGCCGCGGAGCAAACATGTCAACTGGAAGCCCTGCCTGCATTGCTAATTCCACATAAGCAAAACCGTTGGCCAACGTAAATGCCAATTCTTCAGCTGCTGTTGAACCTGCTTCGCGAATGTGATACCCGGAAATTGAAATGGAATGCCAACGCGGCATCTCGGCCGTAGTGAACGAGACAACATCTCGCACGAGACGCATAGATTGACGTGGAGGAAAGACGAATTCTTTTTGGGCTTGATATTCCTTCAAGATGTCGTTTTGCAAGGTGCCACCTAGAGCCTTGCGAGGAACCCCGGCCGTCTCTGCCTGTGCAACAAACATCGCAAGGATTGGAGCAGCTGGCGAATTAATTGTCATCGATGTAGTGATGCCACCCAAATCGATCCCAGCAAACAGATCCTTCATGTCTGCGAGTGAATCAATGGCCACGCCACAACGCCCTACCTCACCGAGAGACATTGGGTGATCAGAATCAAGACCCATCAAAGTGGGCATGTCGAACGCTGTCGAGAGCCCGTCACCACCAGAACGAATGATCTCGCGGAAACGTTCGTTGGTATCAGTAGCCGTGCCAAAGCCGGCAAACATTCGCATGGTCCATAACTTTGAGCGATACATAGATGCATGCGGACCACGCGTGTACGGATACACACCTGGCATCTCCGAATCATCGTCGCCATAGACGGGCTCGAGTGGAATTCCAGACATTGTGGTGAACGGCACTTGTCGCACCGACGATGACCCGAATGCCTCTGTCCAGATTTCGCGTGGAGTGTTCTGTGTCACTACGTGAATCGTAGTGCGCGAAGCGGTGGGCCCAGCAGGGCTCGAACCTGCGACCAAGGGATTATGAGTCCCC
>SXGQ01297404.1_pt1 | contig 16288 bp, 12 predicted proteins | sample 3178371 | NCBI WGS metagenome assembly SXGQ01 (sample SAMN11356859, study PRJNA531348) | freshwater metagenome | isolation source: freshwater sample F1-20 | place: China: Fuxian Lake, Yuxi | collected 2017-12-25
AATAATTCATTCCCAGTTCGCAATATTTCGTTCCAAAGTCCCAAATTTCCCCAATTTCTGCCAATTTGACCGCTTCACCACAAAAACAACTTGCCCCACCCGCCCCGAACCGCTTAAACTTCTCAACGTGACGCCCGAAGACGCGAGCGAACCCGCCAAAACGCCCAAAACTCCGCCATCAACAGCCGGAATGACGACCAAGGTCGTCAAGGGCTCGCTCTGGACACTCGCTGGCCAGGTCGCACCGCTCGCGGTTTCAATTATTACCACTCCTATAACGATTCGGATGCTTGGGGTTGAGGGATACGGACTTTTGGCTCTGATTGCCGTAATTCCGAATTATTTTTTGTTCGCTGATCTCGGAATGGGGTTAGCGTCAACCCGCTTTTCGGCGATGGCTTACTCCGAAGGAAACAAGGCTAAGGAGGCTCGCATTGTCAGAACGTGTGCACTGATCACGCTTATGGCGGCGCTTCCAATAAGTGCGATCCTTTTTATTGCTTCGGACAAAGTCATAGGACTCTTCAATGTCAATTCGGACAATTTCCTTGAAGCAACCCAAGCACTCAGAGTGATTTCAGTAACGTTGGTCATCAATCTACTTTGCGGGGTGATTAACTCCCCGCAATTGGTACGGTTGAGAATGGACCTCAACACCGCGATCAATGCTAGCTCAAAGATCATTGGAACTTTGGGAACACCTTGCGTAGTTTACCTCGGGTACGGTGTAAGAGGGGTTGCATGGGTTCTTCTGGCGGCAAGCCTCATTAACCTTGCCGGACACCTACTAGTCTCGTTTAAGCTATTGCGAGAACTTCTTGGAACCACTTTGGCATCCGATGATCTCACAAGGTTACTGCGTTTTGGTGGATCACTAGTTCTTGGATCAACGGTTGCACTCTTTCTAGCGAACATTGAAAGGGGGATTTTGCCGAAGATGGTCTCGGTAAATGCGCTTGCGTTCTATACGGTCGCATTCACCTTTGTCAGTGTGGCGACTCTGTTCTCAAATGCAATGATTCAGTCCTTAATTCCCGCCTTCTCCGGACTTCAAAATAAAGAGAAATTCGGACAGCTTCAAGCACTTTATTCGAGGGGCTTTCGATTGCTTCTACTCCTGCTAACACCGACAGTAATTGTTCTCGCGGTTTGCGCCCAACCCTTCTTCCGAATTTATGCAGGGACTGAATTCGAAACCGAAAGTGCTTCAATTTTCCACCTCCTGCTATTCGGTTTGCTCGTAAATGTTCCGGCATTTGTGCCTTACGCTGCCATTATGGCGAGCGGACGTACTGATTTTTTTGCAAAGCTTTTTCTCGCAGAGCTAATTCCCTACCTCGCTCTGCTGGTAGTATTAACGAGTCTTTTTGGGGCAAAGGGGACAGCAGTTGCGTGGAGCCTGAAAACTATCTTTGAAGGCGTGATTTGGTTTCGTTTTGCTTCTTCGGCGACCGGGCTTAGGATTGATGTCGTGATTTTGCGCCAGCTTCTTGTTTGTTCTTTGATTCTTCTTGTCCCAATTATCTTTATGTTGTCGGGCATGGTTGATCGGCTTTTGGTGTATCTTAGTTTACTGGGTTCTTTGATTATTTTTTGTTTGGTGTCGTGGCGAAGCGTTATTGCTCAGGACGAGAAGCAGTGGGCGAAGGCCCGCCTACAATTGTTCTCGCCTGTGCTCGCAAGAATTCTTAGGTGATGAGTGTGAATATGACATCGAAGCCCTTGGTCTCAGTCGTTATTCCAGTTTTTAATGGTGAGCGTTTCATTGCGGAGACTATTCGCAGCGTATTCAAGCAGACCTATCGAAATCTCGAACTGATAGTTGTCAACGATGGATCTACCGATCGGACCGTAGAGGTGGTAAGCGAATGTTGCAGTTCGATTGACATCCAACGGTTCAAACTGCTTTCTTTCGAAAACCGGGGCGTGTGCGCGGCACTGAACAAAGGACTTAATGTTGCAAAGGGTGAGTTTTTTGCCTATATAGGCGCAGACGACCTCTGGGATGCGCGGAAGTTGGAGCGGCAGGTTGAGGTTCTCGAAGCGACCAACTCGGTTGCCATTTTTTCAGACTGTTACGTAATTGATGCGGAAGGCAAAATACTAAGCAGATATGGAGAACAGTATCCGTATCGGGGTGGGTACATCTACGAGGATCTAATTTGGACAAAGTTCCAGCCTGCGTCACCGACCCACCTTTTTAGACTTGCAACAATTAAGGATATTGGTGGCTTTAATGAAGAGCATATTTGGGAAGATCGGGACCTTTGGATAAGGATCACAAAGGATTTTCGCGTTGAATATATTGATCAGCCTCTTGCGTCTTATAGAATTCATGGGATGAACGGAAGCACCGGAAACCTAGAAAACATGTACAAGTACTCCATGCAAGTTATTGAGGCTGCTGTTAAGAGGGACGCGGATCTGCTGCCACACAAAGCAAGAATGGAGGCGAATATCCGGGCCCACCTTGCGGCGTCTTATTACGAACGCCTTGACCTTCATTCAGCCTTTAAGACGGCGGCACTTGCAGTTAAAGAGGATCCTTCGAACAGTCTTGCATGGCGAACCCTGTTGTTCAGCTTACTCGGAAAGAAAGTGGTTTCGACATTCAGACGCTTTCGACGGAGTTCTGGTTAGGGTTTGGACATCTAGCAATTATCTTATGCTTAAGGAAGCCGTATACAGGACATTGGATGTTCTTACCTTTAGACGCGGAATCAGAAGACGGTTCAGCGGGGAGACAATTCGTCTGCCGCCGCGTTGGTCACGTTACTTCAAGGGCGACTACGAACCTCAAACGTTCCAATTTCTGCGCGAAACTCTCAATCCTGGGGATACGTTCCTTGATATTGGGGCGCATATCGGTCTATTTAGTGTCGTCGCCGCACAAATAGTTGGCGATTCGGGGAGGGTTTTCAGTTTTGAGCCCACTCCGTTCACTAGAAAAGTACTGAGTGATGTTCTACGTCGAAACAGAGTCGAGAAGACGGTTGAAGTTCGGGCGGAAGCGGTTGGACTAGAATCAGGGACGGCCGAGTTTTTCGATTCCGGTGACGTAATTTCAGTTGTAAACTCGCTTATAAGTGACGAACGAAAGGGGACAAGATACGAGGTGTCAGTTGTTAGCCTGGATAGTTTTGTACAAGCCCATGAGCTAACTGTTCGCAGCGTGAAGGTTGACGTTGAAGGAGCAGAATACGACTTTCTTCGCGGCGGAATTGTTACCCTTGGCGAACAAAAACCAGAAGTTCTACTTTCAATTCACCCGCCATTTATTCCAGAGCCCGTTGCGACAATACCTAAGATCTGGGATTTAGTTCAGTCTATCGGTTACACGATCCGTTTAAACGGCGTGTCAATGACCCGCAGCGATTTTTGTTCGAGAACAGAGCTTTTTGACGTGGTTTTGTCAGCCTAGTGGTGATGATCGTTTGCCATTTTTGTGAAACATCTGTTAGCGGGTCGTATTTTAGGGCAATATCAGAACACCTATCGCTACGAGATGTTCGGGTCTTGCTGTTAGAACTCGGCGAATCCAATCCTCCTTCGTGGCTCGCGGGAAGTGAGAGTGCCGAGTATCATGCCTTGGGTGTTTCCGGTTCGTTTAGTTATCCTCTCGCCGTGGCTCGGCTCGTAGCTTTTTTGAGCCGAGAGCGGGTTGATATCCTGCACACCCATCTTTTTAACTCCGGTCTCATCGCCGCAATCGCAAAATACATCAACCGTCGTCCGGTATATGCTTATATGCGGCACCACACTGATGTCGTTAAGATGTTAGGCGGGAAGAAATATGTATTGATCGATAAATGGATGGCCGAAAGGGCTGACCATTTACTTGCTGTATCGGAGACCGCTCGAGACTACATGCGGGATATTGACAAAATACGGTCTCCGATAGATGTCGTATATTTGGGATTCGATTTTGATAGGTTTGCCCCGAACGCTGGTCTGCGGGCTACGATCCGAGAAGAATTCGGCTTTGCCGATGATGATCTTGTCATCGGATATGTAGGGAATTTTGCTCCCGGGAAAGGGCACGTACAGCTTATCGAGGCCTATGCAGAGATCGTCAGGACAATTCCAAACGCGCGTTTACTTTTACTGGGCCGCGGTAAACTGACCGAAGTTGACGATGCTATCGGAAGGCTTGGCCTCGGAAGGCGAATCACCTTTGCCGGTTGGCGAGAAGACACCCACGCGTGCCTTAACGCAATGGATATCTTTGTCCAGCCTTCCCTCTCGGAAGCATTCTCCCAGGTACTGATCGAGGCAATGGGGGTTGGACTTCCCGCAGTTGCAACCGGTGTTGGGAGCGCCAGGGAGGTTATTGAAGACGGCATTAGCGGACTTATCGTTCCGCCCGACGATATCGGTGCAATTGCCTCAGCTATCAGCGATCTCGCGGCCAATCCGGAGCACCGAGATTCGATCGCCGAAACCGGGCAGAGATTTGTACGACGGAATTTTACAGTCCAGCGAATGATCGACGAGCAATACGAACTTTATCGGAAGTGGCTGGGATTACTGGATTGATGGGAGTTTCCGAGAGATTTCAAGGAGCGAATGTGATCGATGCCGGGCGGCTTTCTCCTTATTGGGGAGAGCACGCGGCACGGTATCGGTTTGCACTTGAAAAGGTCGAGGGGAAACGGGTTTTTGATATTGCCTGCGGAACGGGTTACGGGATCGGATTGCTACAGCGGTCGGCGAGATTTGTTTGCGGGGTCGATGTAGATAACGAAGCAGCCCGGCAGGCCCGTTCGGAATGTGACGAGAACGCCGCCGTGATCTTGGGAGACGGGCTTCGGCTTCCATTTCGGGATGCGAGCTTTGATGTTGTCACTTCATTTGAAACGGTAGAACATATTCATGACCGGCCGGCATTTCTTCGGGAGCTTTCTCGAATACTTGTACCTGAAGGCTGTTTGCTGATCTCGACGCCGAATGCACATTACACAAAGCCGGTAAACGGAAAGCCCTCGAACCCTTTTCACATTTATGAGTACACCCCCGAAGAATTTGCCAAGGAATTAGAGAAGATATTTGACGTACAAGAGCATCTTGGCCAATCGCTTGAGATCGGCAAGAGCATTTCACCTTTCTACATGGACCAGCAACGATTGCCGCGAAAGCCTGCCGTTCAGGCTAAGCTTTTTGGCTGGCGAGTGATGAATAAGTTTCCGCTCGGGCTTCGGGAAAGACTTAGTGAAGCGATCTGGAAGCGGCCATTTTACCCGACCGAGTCGGATTACGCTTTCTCGCGGGAGAAACTCAGGCAGGCACCTGTCCAGCTTGCCGTATGCCGAAAAAAATGAAGCCATTGGTCAGCGCGATCATTCCGAACTATAACTACGCCCGGTATGTTGGCGAGGCGGTCGAGAGCGCGCTCGGGCAAACCTATCCGAATATAGAGGTAATTGTTGTTGATGATGGGTCAACCGATAACTCGCTCGAGGTGCTTGAGCAGTATCGCGACCGGATAAAGATAATCGAACAGAAGAATTCCGGTGTGTGCGTTGCCCGGAACCGTGGTGTAGCGGAATCAGCGGGCGAGTATATTGCCTTCCTTGACGCTGATGACGTATGGCTGCCTGAAAAGATAGAAAAGCAAGTTGAGAAGTTTGTATCTGGAAAGGATCTGGGACTTGTGCACGTCGGGGTGATCGATATCGACGCTTCAGGAGACCAACTGGCTACCCATTTGAATGGAATGGAGGGCGATGTTTCTGCCGAACTTATGATGTTCGAGAAAGCAGTGATCCTTGGCGGCGGAAGCGGGGTGATGATTCCGCGACCTGTTTTCGATGAGGTCGAGGGTTTCGATGAATCGCTTTCGACGTCCGCGGATTGGGATCTATACTTCCGCATTAGCTCCGCTTTTTCCGTCGGCTTCAACGGTGAACCACTGCTGAGATACAGGCTGCACGGTTCGAACATGCATTCCAATGTTGCGAGAATGGAAAGGGAAATGCTTGCAGCCTATGAGAAGGCGTTCTTGGGAAGGACCACCAAGAAGGAGTTGGAAAAAAGAAGAGCTTACGGAAGCCTGTTTCGGGTACTTGCTGGGTCTTATTTCCGGGCGGGGAAGTATGGAGATTTTTTAAGGACGGCGGTGAAGAGCGTTTGGTATCGCCCGGCGGGGATCCGGTATTTTGCGGCGTTTCCGTTGAGGAGATTTGGGAAACAACGGATGAACACGGATCAACGCGGATCATTTTAATGCCGAGGACGCTTTATATTTGTTACTTCGGGGTGCGGGAGCCGCTGGTTCAGACGCAGGTTTTGCCGTATTTACGGGAGCTGCGCAAAGGTGGAAAAGGGGAAAAGTTTAAAGGTGAAAAAGGGGGAGAGACACGGGGACGCGGGGACGCGGGGATTGGAGAAGAAGTAAGAGCTACCACCCCGTCAGCGGAAGCCGCTGCCACCCCTCCTTATCAAGGAGGGGAGCCGGACGCGGGGAACCGGAGCGGGGAAGCGAGTTCTTCTCTTGAGGTTTCGCTGCTTACGTTTGAGCCAAGCCGGGCGGCGGGGGATATTGAGGAATTTGAGAGGATAAGGTCGGAGCTTCGGGCGGAGGGAATTGAGTGGGATTGGCTGCCTTATCATAAGCGGCCCTCGGCGGCGGCGACGGCCTGGGATATCTTTCGCGGGGCTTTTTATATCTGGCGGAGGATCGGGCGGTTCGATGTTTTGCATGGCCGCGTACATGTCCCGACGCTAATGGGAGCTTTGGCGAGGAAGTTCTCGCTGCGGAAACCTAAATTGCTCTTTGATATCCGCGGATTTTTCCCGGAGGAATATACCGATGCGGGAATCTGGCCCGAAGGCGGGCTGCTTTACCGCGGGGCGAAACGTGTGGAGCGGTGGCTGATGAAAGAATCGGACGCCTTTGTCGTCCTGACCGAAAAGGCGAGAGAGATACTCTTTCCAGAGTCAAAAGAAACGGGCTATGATAAGCACGGACGCCCGGTCGAGGTAATACCGTGCTGTGTCGATCTGGAAAGATTTGCATCCGCGACACCAGAAACGCGGGAAAGAAAACGCGAAGAGCTTGGTATCGCCGGCAAGCGGGTAATGGTTTACGTCGGTTCGTTCGGAGGATGGTATCTTACAAACGCGACCGCCGATATCTTTGGGGCTTTTCGTGCAAGGTACCCAAACGCCTTTGCGATGATACTCACACAAAGCAAACACGAGGTGATCGAACCGTTGCTTCGCGAGGAGGGTTTTGGGGACGGCGATTATCTGATAACTCGGGTTCCTTCAGCCGAGATACCTGAATATTTGGTCGCGGCCGATCTGGCCGTTTCTTTCATTAAGCCGTGCTATTCAAAGCAGGCGTCCTCGCCGACCAAGAATGCAGAATACTTGGCTTGCGGACTGCCCTTGATCGCAAATTCGGGTGTCGGGGATGTGGATCTTTTGATCGAGGGCCACGGCGTCGGGGCATTGATCGAGAAATTTAACCGCGAGTCTTATCTCCGGGCATTTGATAATGTGGAAAGCTTGGGAAATATCTCCGCGAAGTGTCGCGAGGTCGCCAGCGATGAGTTTGACCTGAAAACCGTAGGCGGAGTCCGATACCGTCGGTTGTATTCGTCCCTTCGTTAAGAGATGTCGCAGAACATTGACACAAAGGTTGTTGCGGGGTTTGGGGACGAATGGACGCGTTTTGACCAGTCTGAGCTTGATAACGCTGAGCATCAGCGGCTTTTCGATGAGTATTTCGAGAAATTTCCTTGGGAGAGCCTTCCGAAAGATGCTGTTGGGTTTGATCTGGGCTGCGGGAGCGGGCGATGGGGCAAACTTGTGACGCCGCGGGTCGGGAGGCTTCATTTGATCGATCCGAGCGAAGCAATAGAGGTCGCTCGCAAGAATCTTGCAGGTATTTCTAACTGCGAGTTTCACCGAGCTGGAGTTGATGATATCCCGCTGGCCGATGATAGCTGCGATTTTGGTTACAGCCTTGGCGTGCTGCATCACATTCCCGATACTGAAGATGGTTTGCGGAAATGCGTTGCGAAGTTAAAGCCCGGAGCACCCTTTCTGCTTTATCTCTATTACGCATTCGATAACCGGCCGGCGTGGTTCCGGGCCATTTGGAAGATAACGGATGTTTTCCGGCGGGTTATAAGTTCTCTTCCGCACGGGCTTAGGTATTTTGTTTCGCAGATAATTGCGGGACTTTTATATTTCCCGTTAGCTCAGTTTGCTCTGCTTGCGGAGAAGCTTGGGTTGAACCTCCGGAACTTCCCGCTTTCTCAGTATCGTGACAAAAGCTTTTATACCATGCGGACCGATGCTCTTGATCGCTTTGGGACGCGATTGGAAAGGCGTTTTACTCAAGCGGAGATGCGCGAGATGATGGAGCGGTGCGGCCTGCAGGATATAGAGTTTGCGGGAGCGGCATTTTGGACCGCAGTCGGTTTCAAGAGATAAATGCGAATCTTTGCTGTCGCAAATTTCCCAAAAGAGGCGGCGGCGACGCGGTTTCGGGTAGAGCAATTCGTTGGGCCGCTTCGGGAGCGGGGAATTGAACTTGAGCTGAGCCCTTTTCTTTCCGCGGAGCAATTTGCCGAAATGTATAAACCGGGCGGTTCGCTGAAAAAGGCAGCGGGGATCGCCCGGAGTTTTTTGCGAAGAGTTGCGGAGGCCGCGAGGGTCGGGAAATATGATCTTCTGTTCGTCCAGCGGGAGGCGATGTTCTTCGGGCCGGAGATATTTGAATGGCTTTTTCAGATCGCGGGACGGGTTCCGATGGTTCTTGACCTGGACGACGCGACCTACGTTCCATATGCCAGCCCTACATATGGAAGGCTTGGCAGTGCGTTGAAGTTCTTTGGCAAGACGGACAGGCTTATCCGCCGTTCGGCCGCCGTCACTTGCGGAAATCGGTTTATCGCTGATTATGTTTCCAAGTTGGGAACCGGGGCGGAAGTTATTCCCACCGTTGTCGATACTGAAGTTTTTCGCCCGGTTGAGAAAAATAACAATATCCCTGTCGTCGGATGGGTCGGTACACACTCTACATTTCCTTCGCTTGAGTCTCTGTTTCCTGCTCTTGAGAAACTCGCGGCAAAGCATAAGTTCGTTCTGCGGGTCGTCGGTTCGGGCCGCGATGCGATAGAGATCCCGGGCGTTCGGTCTGAGGTCTTAAAATGGTCGCTTGAGCGGGAGGTTGAGGATTTCTGCACGCTGGATATCGGGCTTTATCCGATAGTCGTCAGCAGCTCGGCAAACGAGGAGTGGCTGAAAGGAAAGTCCGGGTTCAAGGCAATTCAATATCTTGCCGCGGGCGTGCCGTTCGTAATGTCTCCGGTCGGCATCTGTGCGGAGATCGGTAGGCCGGGAGAAACACACCTCAATGCCGATTCAGCGGAAGATTGGTATACTTCGCTTGATAGGCTTCTCAGCAACGCAGATCTTCGCCGCGAAATGGGAATAAGCGGCCGGGAACACTCGCTGGAGAACTATACGGTCGAAAAACAGGCAGAGGAGCTTGCAGAAGTGTTCCGGACGGCGAAGAACGGTTAACAGCGGATTTACGCAGATTTTCGCGGATTATTTATTATTGTTTTTTCGGCAATTTGTAAACTATATGTCGGACAGTTTGGGGTAATTGGAGCCTCGAGTTTTTGAATATTACAGAATCCAGTCAAACAGTTTGGTTAACTGATCCGTGTAAATTCGTGTTAATCCGTTGCAAAAACATATGAGCGAAAGTTTGTTGCATGGTGATCTTACGTACAAGATCATCGGGATCGGGATGAAAGTGCACAGCACTTTGGGTCACGGATTCCTTGAGAAGGTCTATGAGAATTCTATGATGGTCGCTCTGCGATCGGCGGGCATCTTTGCAGAACAGCAAGTGCCGATCAAGGTCGTGTTTGAGGGCGTAATAGTCGGAGATTACTTTGCAGATATTCTTGTCGAGAAAAAGGTGATCCTTGAGCTCAAAGCCTGCGACCGGATCACGGATTTTCACAAGGCTCAGGCTTTGAATTATTTGAAAGCGACCGGGATCGATCTTGCTTTGATCATGAATTTTGGAGCAAAGAGCTTTGAACATCACCGATTGATTAATCGGTTAAAGTAGTTAACAGCGGATTTACGCAGATTTTCGCGGATTATTGTTTTTTGCGGGGCATTTCAGGATGGGTCGCCGTCTTTCCTACAGCTTTGGCACTCAGTTGTTGGGTCCAAAAGCTTCTTTGAACCTGAAGTTCAACCTTCAAACAATATCAATCCGCGTAAATCTGCGATAATCTGTTGCTTTAAATTCCTATGTATATTTTGGGGCTAACAACTCTTGGCGATTCTGCGGCGGCGATCATTAAGGACGGGCAGTTGATCGCGTCGGTCGAGGAAGAGCGTTTCTCGCGAAAAAAACACCACAGCGGTTTCCCATATAAGGCGATCGAATTTTGTTTGAAGCAGGCCGGGATAACGCTTGCCGAAGTAGAGCACGTCGGGCATTACTGGAAGCCCTGGATACTCCGCCATAAAGCGATGCAGGCGGCAAAGGCCGCTTTTATTTCGCCGGCAATGTTCAAGGCAAGGGCCGACCGCGGAGTTGCACAGGTGAGCGATAGTTATCTGGGGATGTTCAAACATCCGAAGCGGCTCCGCGAGCATTTTGGTGAGAGCAGCTTCAAGTTCCATTTTCTTGAGCATCACCAGACACATGCCGCTTCCGCATTCTTTGTTTCGCCATTCGAATCGGCGGCGATCCTTACATGGGACGGAACCGGCGAGGATACAACCACTCTTTTCTGCAAGGGAAAGGGAAATAAGCTCGAGGTTCTGAAACGCATAAAGCTGCCGCACAGCTTGGGGCAGTTTTATTCGGCGGTGACGAACTTCATCGGGTTCGATATGTTCGCCGGCGATGAATGGAAGGTGATGGGCCTTGCGGCATACGGCAAGCCGAAGCATTACGACTTTTTCCGCGAGAAAGTTCTGACCACCAACGGCAGCGGCGACTTCCGGTTCAATATCAAGGTGCTCGACCACCACCTTGCAAAGCACTATCAGTTTCCGGAGGCGATAGTTAATGAGCTTGGCCCGGGAAGAAAGCCCGGCGAGGAACTTACCGAGCACCACTGGGACATTGCTTGCTCGGCACAGAAGGCGCTCGAAGATACGGCCATCTATCTCGTCAAAAAGCTCCACGAGATGACAGGCGAAGAGAACCTTTGCCTGGCCGGTGGTGTTGCTTTTAACTCTGTTATGAACGGGCGCATCTTTCATGAGACTCCGTTCAAGCGGTTCTTTGTCCAGCCCGCCGCGGGCGATGCCGGATGCTCGCTCGGTGCGGCATATTACGTCTGGAACCAAAAGCTTGGGCGGCCGCGTGATTTCGTTATGCGGCATGCTTATTGGGGCCCCGGTTTTTCTAATGAGGAATGCCGTGCGGCACTCGATGCAGCCGGTTTGGGTTACGAAACCTTGCCCGATGAGGAATTGCTCCCGCGGCTTGCAAAGATGCTCAGCGAAGGGGCGATAATCGGCTGGTTCAATGGGCGTATGGAACTCGGGCCGCGGGCTCTCGGTGCGAGAAGTTTCCTTGCCGATCCGCGGCGGGCGGATATGCGCGAGATATTGAACCACAAGGTCAAGCTCCGTGAATGGTTTCGGCCTCTTGCTCCTTCAATGCACGAAGAGCATGGGACCGAGGTCTTTGGGGTTGAACACCACGACCCCTTTATGATCACCGTTATCGAGGTTGCTGAAGAATATAAGTCGAAAATACCAGCCGTTGTCCACGTTGACGGAACCGCCCGGCCCCAGATGGTCAGCCGCGAAACGAATCCGCGTTACTGGAACCTGATCAACGAATTCAAAAAGCTGACCGGCATTCCGATGCTTCTCAATACATCATTCAATGTTCAGGAGCCGATAGTCTGCACGCCGGAGAATGCGATAAATACGTTCCGCAACGCGAACTTCGACGCCCTTGTGCTTGAGAATAACCTGGTTATTCGCGGTTGAGATCCGACCTTAAAAATATGCGATTAAAGTTGGTTGAATACCTTTCTTGTCCGAACTGCTCGACTGATCTGTCGCTTGAAGTGCTGGTGAAGGAGGGCGAAGAGATACTCACGGGATTGCTGTTCTGTGAGAAGGGGCATACATTTCCGATAACAGGTGGAATCCCCCGGATGCTTCCGTCTTCACTAGCAGAATATTCGCACAAGATACTGGATAGTATTCCTCCAGAAAGGGAGCCTGAACTTGAAGAATTGATCAAGAAAGTCAAGGCTTGCTCACCGGATGAAGATTACGATATCGGTACTCGTAAGAACTTCAGTAACGAATGGGACAATCATGACATCGGTGGACGAACCTGGGCAATGGAACTAGAGGATAGAGTTAAGTGGTTTTTCTTGGACTCAATTCGAATTCCGGAACCAGAACTAGATGGCAAGATGATGTTGGATGCGGGTTGCGGGAATGGAAGTCAGTCCGTTGCATACACAAAATTCGGACTTGAAGTAATAGCACTCGATCTGAGCAGTGGACTCGAGAAAGGCTACGAATTTCGTGATCGGTACGAATCGGGTGCCCCTTCACGTGTACATTTCGTTCAGGCCGATCTCCAGAATCCTCCACTGAAGAAAGGACTCTTTGACATTATTCACTCGGCTGGCGTACTACACCATACCCCGAACACCGAAAGGACTTTTCGAGCTCTGACCCCACTACTGAAAGAATCTGGAACATTCTACGTTTGGCTCTATAAGTACGAGGCCGTGGTTACTCCCATCGTTAACTCGTTGAGGGCGATTACAACCCGAATTCCTCAGGGACTTTTTGCCCAAATAGCGCAAATAGGATCTGTCCCATTTATTGGGTTTTGCTGGTTGGTCGATAAGCTTGGTATACGTAAGTACGAAATACCAGATCGGCGGGAAGCGGTTATAGCAGTTCACGACATCTTTGGAGCTCCATATGCTCATTACCATAGTTTTGACGAAGTTGTCGATTGGTTTCATTCTGAAGGCATGTTAGAGGTTTGGCCATGCAACGATGACAGAAGAGGCTTTGGCGTTTGCGGCCGATGAGCTACGTGTTAACTGACAATTTCGATGGCCCATACTTACGATGATCGGACTCGGGAAAATCATATTTTTGATCACATTCTTTGCACTTGTCGTGCAGGGGCTGATCTTTTTTATCGATGATCCCGATGAACTTACGTTCCTTCCGCTTGTTCTGATCCTTGCGGGCATTGCCGGATATCTTCTTCGCGAACGCGGCCGCGACCCGGACGCCGTTTTTCAATCGGACATCTTCTTTTGGGCATATTCCGTCCGGCTTTGGATGGGAATGGCGATGTACGGCTGGGGCCTGAAAGATCTCTTTGGCGACGAGGATGCCTCGGGTTACGTGGCCGGCTGGGGAATGGCCAACAACTGGTATCAGAATGGCTTTGACGGCTTTGCGGCAGACCTGGTACGCGTTTTCTTTGAAAGGCAGAATGAGGGCCAGGCATTGATCTGGGCCATCCCGACCTTTATCGCCGGCGGCGAAAGCCGGATGATCGTCTCCACGGTGAACAGCTTTGCCGGAGCGTTGCTCGTCATAGTCGTCTTCCGGATGACGCGGCGGGTTTTCGATTCGGAAACCGCACGCATTGCCGCGATCCTCGTTACCTTTTGGATGTCTCACATCCTTCTCTCGGCAACTACGGCGAAAGAAATATTGGTCATCTTTGGTGAATGGTTCGTGCTCTTTATGCTGATCCGGAATGCCAAAGGCTTTTCGCCAAAGGATGCACTCGCCTCAGTTCCTGCATTGCTTGCGGTCTTCATAATGCGTTTTTACGCGGTATATCTGCTTGCGGCAGCCGCCCTCTTTAGATTTCTGGTGGCGAGCAGGCAGAACATTGTTCGCAATGCGATCTTTGGATCGGTGATCGTCGCTGCACTGATGATCTTTCTTGCGGCCGGCGGGGCGATCCAGAGAGACTTTGAGCGAATAGAGAGGCTGAATGAGCGGGTTGATTCGTGGCGCGAAGGAATGGCCGCAACCACGGGTTCCGGGGTTGAGATCTATTCCGAATCGGAATCGACCACATTGGCAATACCGGTGGCGACCATTTATTTCTTCTTCGCTCCTTTCCCGTGGGAAGCCTTTAGCGGTTCGGCCCGAAATGCTTTCGGTGCCGCCGAGAATATCTTCATCATCGCAATACTAATCATCGGCTTTCCTGCGCTCAAGATCTTTTTCAAGGCAAAGTTCGTTGAGATGGCGCCGATCTTTGCTTTTTGTGTACTTTATGCCGGAATGCAGATATGGGGTCTTGCAAATGTCGGGTTGGCCTGGCGGCACAAGCAGACCATTATGCCGCTCTTTTTTATGCTCGTCGCGGTCGGCATTACTCAGCGGCACGTCGGCTGGGATGCGATCACGGGACGAAGCCGCCGTCGCAGAAAGGATCTGAATATCGTACGGGTGAATTAGCAGAATGTGCGGGATCGTTGGAATTGTAAATAATGGCGAACGTGCTGTAAGCAGCGACGTTCTTGAGTGGATGAACCGTGCCATTCTTCACCGCGGCCCGGACGATGATGGTTTTTACTTGAAGGGAAATGTTGGCTTCGCGATGCGGCGGCTTTCGATCATCGACCTCGCATCGGGCAAACAGCCGATACATAGCGCCGACGGAAAAAAATGGATCGTTTTCAACGGCGAGATCTATAACTATCAGGACCTAAGAAAAGAGCTTGAAGAAGACGGCGTTCGGCTCTACACGAATTCGGACACCGAGGCGATCGTCAATCTCTATGCCAAATACGGCGTGGATTGTGTAAAGCACTTGCGAGGAATGTTCGCCTTTGCCATTTGGGACGAAGCCGAGAAGGAGCTATTCATCGCCCGCGACCGCGTTGGGAAAAAGCCGCTGCTATATTCTCATCGGCCGAATGGTGACTTGATCTTCGGTTCGGAGTTCATGGCGATGCTCGAGCATCCGGACATTTCCCGCGAGGTTGATAATTCTGCGATCGATGCATATCTCTCATATCTCTGCGTTCCGGCTCCGCTTACCGCTTTCAAAGAAATAAGAAAACTCGAGCCGGGCCATTGGCTGAAATGGAAAGCCGGACAGATCGAAACAAATCGCTACTGGCTGCCCGATTTCTCAAAGAAGATCAAGATCTCAGAACAGGAAGCAGTCGAAGAAACTACGCGGATACTTCGCGAATCAACGCGGCTCAGAATGATATCGGAAGTGCCGCTCGGTGCATTTCTCTCCGGCGGAGTTGATTCATCGACCGTCGTTGCACTGATGGCCGAGGAGAGTTCGCAGCCCGTTAAGACCTTTTCGATAGGATTTGAGGAACAGGATTTCAGCGAGCTGAAGTATGCTCGTCGGGTCGCCGAGCACGTCGGTGCCGAGTATAACGAGTTCATCGTCCGCCCGAATGCTCTGGATGTTATCCCAACATTGGTCGAACACTACGGCGAGCCGTATGCAGATTCATCGGCGATCCCGACATATTACGTTGCGAAGGAAACGCGCCAACACGTAACTGTTGCACTAAATGGCGACGGCGGCGACGAGAGCTTTGCAGGTTATGAGCGATACGCGGCAATGCTCGCGGCAGAGAAATATTCGAAAATTCCCGGAGCGTTGCGAAAGGCCTTGCTCGAGTTTCCGATCGGCCTTTACCCAACTTCGGAGATAAAGAGATCGCGGGTCCGTGATGTGAAGCGCTTTCTTAAGGCGGCCGTGCTTCCGCGAAATGAACGGTATTTCCGCTGGATGTCCACCTTTGACCGCGAGACTAAGCCGCAGCTTTATACGCGTGATTTTGCCGCGGCACTCAACGGCACTCGGGCTTCGGAAACTCTGGACAAATGGTTCGATTCGGCCAACGGTTCGGGCCTTCTTGATGCGGCTCTGCTGACCGACCAGATGACATATCTGCCGAACGATTTGCTCGTGAAGGTGGATATTGCGACAATGGCAAATTCGCTGGAAGCACGGTCACCGTTTCTCGATCACAACTTGATCGAGTTTGCCGCGAGCCTGCCCGAAGGGCTCAAGATGTCGCGGCTGCGGCCGAAGTACCTGCTAAAAAAGGTCGCCGAGCGTCTGGTTCCGCGTGAAGTGATCTACAGGCGAAAGATGGGTTTCGGCGTCCCGGTCGGAAAGTGGTTCCGCGGTGAGATGAAGGAATTTGTTCGGGAGGCACTTCTTTCGGAAAGGTCGCTCGGCCGCGGCATCGTCAGGCCGGAGATGATCCGCAAGTATGTTGATGAACATACCAATGGCGAA
>SXGQ01321147.1_pt1 | contig 16287 bp, 26 predicted proteins | sample 3178371 | NCBI WGS metagenome assembly SXGQ01 (sample SAMN11356859, study PRJNA531348) | freshwater metagenome | isolation source: freshwater sample F1-20 | place: China: Fuxian Lake, Yuxi | collected 2017-12-25
CATTCCTTGTATTTGGTCATGGGGATTTCTTCCAGCTTATATATACTAAGTGGCTTCTTGTGGCAAGCTGCTTTTGCATTTTTATAGATTTGCAAGTAGGAAATTTTAGCGTATGGATATATGGCTTGGACGATAGGCCCGTAGAATTCGAGAAGCTTTTTGCGGGCAGGCGCCATCCACGACAGCTTGACTTCGACAATGCAAACGTGTTCGTCGGTCAGCCAGATGAGGGCGTCGGGTTGGCAGATGCCGGTGCGCTTGGGTGTCTTGAAGTATAGCCAGGGCGACACCTCGACGCGTGGGTACAGGGCGACTAGGCGTTTGTGTACGGCACGCTCGAAGGAAAGACCCGCCTGCTGTGCTTTGGTGCGCTTTTGTTTGGGGAACTGAGGAATGTAGTCTGCGTACCTAGCAGTAACAGGCGAGCCTAACTTCATGAAGTGTTACATGTAACCGTTCAGGTTTTTGTAGAAGGTGTTGTCCAGGATTTTGAGCAGGAGTGCAAAGTCGCGCGCTTCGATTGGTGAGGCGAAGGCATGACACACCATGTCAGCTTCAGGATTGTCGACGTTGTCGAGGGCGACGGCAGCCACAAAGCCACGGATGTTATGGCGATTGTCGAGCATGAACTTCACGAAGTGCTGGATGGACTCGATCAGTTCGAGGTCGTCGGGCGTGTAGTCCGGGGGTGGTTCATCGGAGGTGGGTTCAGGCGGCTTGTTGCGCTTGAACTCAAAGACGTTGTCACTCGACAGTGTAGCCTCCTGTAGCGTTGGCTGTATGCTGGACGATGTTGGAACGGATCACAAAGATGACCGTGCCATTCGACGGATCGATAGCCTTCTCAAGCCAGACGCGCACGATGTAGCCACGCTTGCGCCACCAGTTCTTGATGTCGGCCATAAGCTTGTAGTTGGCGGCGCGATCACTTAGGTAGTCATGCCTTCCCATTTGGTCTCCACTTCTTGAGGCCACCTTGGCCCTTGCCCCAGTTATACCCGACTTCCACATCAAATGGAATAACTATTTCGCGCTCGATACCCTTGATGTCCTTGACGGGGAACGGGAAGTGCAGACACTCCAAGACTTGCGGCAGCAACTCGTCGGCCTTGTCGATACGGACTTGACCGAGAACAGCATCATGCAAGTTTAGGAGGATTTGGACGTCGGCGCCGGGCTTGCCTTCGAAGCGTTCCCATATGCGGTAGATGCCCACGTTCATGAGAACGCCGACGCAGTGCTGGGGCACGAAGGCAATGGCTTCGCGGAGGGTGGCATCATCCCAGCGGCGGTTCCAAAAGTTACGGCGAATGCCGAAGGGCGTAGTCAGGTAGCCTTGCGTCTGGAGTTGGTTGGCTACCCAGCGGTGCCAATCGGAGATGCCGGGGAACCGCTTGAAGTACTGCGCTTGGAAGGCTTCGGCGACGGCGGTCTCCACCTTCATCTGCTGCGCGAGCGTGAAGGGCTTGCCATAATAGTTACTGCCATGGGCGCCCCTCTTTGTAATGTCACGGTAAGAATAGCCACGGTAGTATTCACGTTCAGCAAGTTCCCTGTCCGGCGCAAAACCAAAGACCATGGAAGCAACCATTGTGTGCGAGTCCCCACCTTCGACTGCTGCGATATAGTTTTCGTCTCCCGATAGGTACGCAACAATGCGCGCCTCCGCTCCTTGTTGATCAGAATAGAACAGTACGTAACCGGGGTCTGCAACGAAACACGTGCGCGCTTCTTTCGGTATGTTTTGAAGGTTAGACCCGATGCGGAACGGAGGCTCACTTGATGAAAGTCGGAACGTCTCAGTGCCTGCAATATTGAACGAAGCATGGAAACGGTTGGTCGGCGATAGCTTCTTGGATAGGAACTCGACTTGCTTTTCGAGGTCGCGGATGCGTAGGATGTGATTGGCGAAGAGGGCACCGCGCGGGTAGTCGCGGGCAATGCGTTCGAGGATTTCACGGTCGGTGCCAACTTTGACTTCTCCTTTCTTGGATTTGGTTTGCTCGGGTATGGCTAGGAATTCGTAGAAGAGGACCATGAGTTGGGGCGTCGAGTTGTGATTGATGACCGTGCCCCACAAGGATTCGCAGAGGTAATCGAACTGCGCCTGAACGCGAGCCGCGCGCTCTTGAAGGGCAGCAACGAGGGTGTCGCGCCGGGCCGTGTCGATCTGAACGCCGCGCCGCATCATGGTTAGGATGGGACCTAGCATCAGTTCGCTGTAGCGGTAGGTGGTGACAGCCCACGGAGGAAGCAGCCCGCCATCAAAGATTTCCTTGAGGGCCATGGTCTGCATTGTGTCGAGGGAGTTGTAGATGATCTCCTGATTTTCAGGAGTCGGCGTCAGGTCCGTGATTGTTTTCATGCGAGTCTCCTTTGAGGAATACGTCCCGCATACGCGACAAGATGTGGAGTGTCAAGGGTGGACCCTCATAACGCTTAACGAAGTTGCGTACGCGGGTCGGCTCCAGATCGGCAGCCAAACATACTTCGTCGAAGTTTTGTGCGGTGGTCCCGAACTCAGCGGTTAGCCAAGCTCGGGCCTGCCGTTTGTGTACTACTGCGGAAGGCGTCTTAGGTTCCGACGTTGCATCTATCAGGGCCTGAATAATTACGCTGGCCCACAGTCGGCGCACTGCCGCATTATCGTCGTTCATATAGCTCCGGTTTTGTTAAAGTCCTTCTTGGCCTTTGTTCGTAAGTGCTTCCACGCGCGGGTCGGAATGTGAAGGGAAGCGAGGAAGCCAAGCGACTTCTCCCATTCGGGTTGCCATGCGTGGTGCCGAAGCATCGTGTCGAAGATCGGGCCTTTGGGTCTTATGCCATAGGCATCCAAGTATGTCAAGTCATATGTCGCATTGTGAAATCCCCACGCCAGATCAGTACGCGCGGCCAGCTTCCACAACCAAGTCCAGATGCCTAGCTCGAAGTCGGCAGGCCAGACGTCATGGTAGTTGCGATCCTCCAGTTGCACGTAAAGGCAACAGCCGGAGGAAGGCGCCACCGAGAACTCGGTGATGCGGCATGCCTTGTTGGTTTCGACGTCGAACACGATCTGGTCCCCGATGTGCGCCTCGAATGCTTGCAAGTCGTCAAGGGTTTCGGGGATGTAGATGGTGCGGTCCTGATCGGTGTAGCGGCGTAGCGCCTTACGCATCGAGGAGACGACGACGGGACGCTCGGCCCAAGCCATACGCGCGAAGATGGTGGGCGAGTAGGTGGGCACCACTTGGAGGCCGGGCACGAAGGGCGAGTCGATGTGGGTGCCACGGAAAGTGTCGATCTTGGTCTCGCCCGTCAAGCAGAACATGGCATGGGGTCCCATGGTCAGGGCCATATCATAGCCTTGCAGATCGGCGCACAGCTTGACGAAATCATCTTGGGCCAAGCGCGTGAGGGGTCCGCCCGGCTTGTTGTCCGTGAAGAGGGTGGGCCACTTGGCAGTGTAAGCACGGAAGGCTGTACCCACATAGTCCGGCTTGAAAGTTGCCGCCTGCATCAGTTCCTGCGTGACCTTCCACTCCCACTCTGAGAGGGGATGGCCGGGCGCCGCGTCGATGGATGGCCAATCAAGTACGAGTGCTATCTTCAAGGGGAAGCTCCATCTGCACAGGGTCTGGCATGCGATTGACGACCGGAATATTCTTCCAATCACCATGCTTGTCTTGGTATTGAATGGCGTACTTAGAAGGATAGGGCTTGCCTTCTTCGTCTCGGCTCCATTCTTGAAAAACGCGCAGGGTGGGCACGGTGTTGCGGCACATCAGAGGGGCATCTCCAATTTGTGGGTGGCTAGGTCGAGAGGCTTGGCGCCGTAGTATTCGAGGAGTTCGTTGGCGGCGCCCAGGATTTTCAAGTTGTCACCAATGTCCGTCCAGTTGTGGGAGCCACCTCCATTGGCAAGATATTCTTGGGCTTTACGGATGCACCAGATGGCAGTATCGCCAGTATTTTGGAGCATCTTAATCATGAACTGGTCAGCCGCGTCGGCGTCGATGGTGATGGTCAGGTTCGGCATGTCAGCGGTCCTTGTAGAAGATGTGATTGTCGATACGCGCAGTACGCTTTAGATGGCGCCACCCTACCATGGATGTGTCGTGGAAGTAAAGGGCGCCGTGCGTCAGGTCAGGCGTATTGGCCAGCACCAGAAGCGCGGACTGTTCTGCTGTGTGCCAATCGTTGACATTCGAGGGGAGCAAATGTCGTCGTTGTGTGCAGGCCCACGAGAACTGACAGGAGTTGCCGCGCCTCTGAAAGACTACCTCGCAGATGTCGGCAGGGAAGCGCACGTCATTGGCCCTGTTCATGATGACTTGGCCCACGGCGATCTGCCCTGCGCGCGATTGACCACGGGCTTCCCAGTAGATAGCGCGCGTCATGCAGTTGAGGTAGCGGTCCCGGTTGTTGGTGTCGTGCCACTCGACGGGGATCGGGCTAGGCGGCACGGCTATGGCAGGCAGCGGCTGCATCCAAGTCAGCACCACCAACACCATGACCGGCCAGTAGATCAGAAGGTCACGACCAAGGCGTAAGCGTGTCATCGGCTTGCTCCAGTTCACGGAGGGCTTCGGCTGCATCGGCGCGGGTCGGGAATGGATACCCATAGAAGCACCCAATTCCAACCAAATACCACCAGCCATTCTTCTCCTTAATCATTCCTTTTCTCCTGGTTCCAGTTTGAAGTCTTTGGGAGGGTGGCCTAGATAGTCAGCTTCATAGAAGTGGACATAAGCTCGCTGGCTTTCGGGGATCAGCAGATGGATTTTCCCGTTTACCGCCATGATAATTCTGGCCACCCCTTGGCCTACCCATATACGCCCAATACTCATGGGGATAGGCTGGCCGGTGGCAAAGTCTCTTTCGAAGATCATTCCTTTTCTCCCACCAAAGCGTGTGTCTCAGGTTTCAAACTCCACCAATCCCAGCGGCTGATGTGCTTGGCAAGATCGTGGATGGCGTCTTTGAGGCGGACGTTCTCGGTCTGCAAGGCCACAGCTTCGGCGCAGTATTGGGTGGTGGTTTGGTCACGGGCGCAGCCACCTGCTCGGAGCCTTTCGATTTCTGCTTCGGCGGTAGCGAGGCGTTTGCGAAGGGCATCGTAGGTTACTTCGGACATGGGTTCTCCTGCGTTGGCAAGGGCTTGCTGGGCGCGTTGCCTGACTTCATGGGATGGCACGGTGTCGGTTGCGTGTGCGTCGATTATCACAGGGATTCTCCGCAAAAAGAAAGGGGAATAAGCCGAAGCCTATTCCCCCTGTTGTGGGCGAAGCCGAGGTTATGCGGCCCGCTTGTTGGTGGTGTACCACTCGACAGAGTAGTAGCGTTCGACCTTGAGGCGCGGCGTATTCAGCGGGGTGCCGTCACGCTGCGCGGTTTCGTGAGACAAGTTCACGATCACATCGTTGCCGGGCAGAATATCGAGGGCGTCGCGGATGCTATTGCCCACGGTGTCCGGCGAGATGCGTGACAGACGGTCCTGCACATAGGACAGGGTCTTGTCAGTGACCCACTGCGTGTCACGAAGGCGGCACTTCGACAGGTCTACACCAGTCATATCTTCTGAGTGCATAGGCTCGATCATAGTGAACTCAAGCTCGATGCCCTGCGTACCGCTGTTGGCCTTCACGATCTTGGCGCTGCGAACAGCTACCAGATAGTCGCCTGCCGGAGCTTGGCGGAAAGCCGGACGGTCAGAAGCGGTGTTGCTGATTACGGTGTCGAAAAGGTCAGCCATTGGCTGTGATCTCCATTAGGGTTGTTGTTCACTCAGGAACAGGACGGGATATACATCTGGGCGCCCGCCCTGTCAAGTCATGCCCAGAAATTATTTGCCTTTGGTGAGGCGGTCCATCATCGAGGCGAGGTCAAAGGGTTCGACTGCCTTGATGATGTTGGGTGCGGAGGTGCGAAGCGAAGCCTTGTCTGTTGCTGCCGTCTTGAAAGAGCGGTTGCCAGCACGGTCCACTTCGAGGTGCCAGATGTCCGAGAAGTATGTCTGCATCTTCTTGGAGAACTTGACACCCACGCCGACAGGTACATCACGGGCCTTGCCAATGATCTTGCCTTGGTCGTCGGTGTCGCCCGTCTGCATGATGTGTGTCAGCACAATGACGGACGCACCCATCTTGGGTCCGGTCAGGTGATCGAGGATGGCGCCGTAGTATTTGCCTGCCACGTTGTAGAGGGAACGCCCATCACGCTTGGCTTCGGGGTCCTCCTGTGCAGCAAGCAGCAACAGTTCACCGAGGAAGGTGCCACTGTCAATGACGACTACATCCTTCGAGGTCCATGTAGTACAGGCCCCGAGGTCCTCGCTGCCCACCACCTTCCAGTGTTCAAGCATCTTGCAGAAGCGCCGCATTTCGTCGAGCGCCTGCTTGGTTGCTTGACCGGACGCGCCTGTGAAGAGGTTGGTACCTGTGATCTTGGCGGCAGCATAAGTGCTGACGTAAACGTCGGCTGCGTTGTCACGCAGATAGGAACCGATGACGCGCGTGTTGGCGTCGAAGTCGTGGATCATGAGGCGGTAGCCTGCGTTGGCAAGCTGGGCCAGTGATCCGGTCTTGCCGGAGGCTGCTTCCCCACAAAGCAAGATGCGGGGAGGCGGCGTGGTTTCGTTAAACTTTGGCATCGAAAAGAGACTCCGTTGTCGATTGAATTTGCGTTCTGTTGCGTGGATCGGCTTGCCACTGGGAACACCAGCGGGATACCGGACACCAGTTCTGGCAGCGGACTGCCTCGCCGGGTCGGTACTCAACATACATCGCAGCCGAGGACGATGCAAGTTCTTCTGCTTCCTGAGCAGTATCAAATAGGCGGACAGCCTTCTGTGCGCCGCGCTTCATGACCGCGTACTTGGAGGGCTTGACCCAGCGGTCGGCATCGGAGCAAGGCGCAGGCTCAGGTGCTTGGTGCAAATGCAGCCGTTCTGCTATGAAGTGATCTGCATAGGCTTCGCCCCAAAGCGGAATGTCTAGGCGCACCACTTGGGCTTGCGGGTAGCCAGACGTACGGCTCGCTTCGTTCTTGGACCAATCGCGCAGGATAGCAATGATGGCGATGGCATCAATGGACAAACCGACTTCGCGCTGAAGCAGCCTTCTGTAAATGTTAGTCTGTTGCACCCATTCAGGAGCGGGGATGTTGTCGCGCACCTTCCACACCGACGTGACCTTGAAGTCATAGAGGGTGCCTTCGTCGAGGGCAACGTGATCGGCTTGGCCTTTCAGTTTCCAGCCGCAGTATTCGGCCATGACCGTGATCTCGCTCACGGAGGCTAGGCTTTGGAGGCCAGCCCGTTCGATGATGTGGTGGGTGGATTGCCCTAGTAGGGACCACATCCTATCCGACACATCCTCTTCGATCTCGGCACCATGCTTGAGGCGCAGCGCCCGTAGCTGGGGTGGCGACAGCAGTTCGGTCACAGATATGTCAGCATCGCCCTTGGTGTAGGAGTCATTGCTGACGGCGCGCACCATGACGTCGGGCAGGCGCAAGCGGTTCGTTAGTTTCATAGCTGGGTATCCAGTATGTTGGCTGCCACGGAAGCAGCGGGTTTCTTTTTGCGTGAGGCGGCGTTCGTCTTTTTGAGCTTGGCGGCAGCCTCGGTCACGGCGGCGTCGTCGGCACGGGCCTTGCGGTTACGCATATTGATGGCGCGCAGTTCCTCGATAGCCCTATCTAGAACGGCAAGCGTCATGGCTTCAGGGTCACGGGCAAATACTTGGGCGCGTGTTAGCTTCTCTAGAGGAGAAGAAGAGCTACTCCCAGTAGTAGCATCAGGTGTACTAGACGCATCAGACATATCCATATCTCCGGTTAGGGTCATGAGAAGGGGAGAGCCGAAGCCCTCCCCCGCTTGTAGCTTAGTCGTCATCGCCTTCGCGAAAGACCTCGCCCCAGAAGTAGCTATTTTCTTCTGAGTCATAGATAGGCGAATCGTCTTGGTAATAGGCCCGGTCCCTGAAAATGTCGGCAGCATCGGGAATCTCGAAGGCTACCGTGTACCTGCTGCACCGCAGCTTTTGATTGCCATAGTCAGAGGGCACGGATACCACATCAGAGGGACGAATCTTGACTGCAACCAGCTTATCGCCCTCTGACATGAAGTTCTTAGCGTACTCATAGGCGGCAGCATGGAAGCCATAGCTACAGGTCGTGTTGCGGTCATCGTTGACGTCATGGCGCGGCATCTCAAGGGTAACGCCCGGCGAGTTGTCGAACTTGCCAGTGTGCTTGTCCTTGAAGTTGCTGGTCACTGCCTTGTAAGCAAGGAAGCAACCGTCCTCAGTGATAGGAAGATTGGCCGCTTCCAAGAACAAGTACAATTCGTTGCGGCTAGTCATCGAGGGATTGGACATAAGGTTGTCGAGGAACAAGCAGTAATGGTCGACGGGCAAGCCCTCGTTAAAGAACTGATGCAGCTTGTTAGCAAGGTAGCCAGTAAGCGGGGCGCCAAGGAAGGTAACGCCTTCTTCGTTTACCGAGACGCGACCTTTGCTGATGGTGTTCAGGTAGGTCTTGACGCTTGCCATCTCGACGGCAGCATCGAAGTCTCGTGCCTTGATGGCTTCGACGACTGCCTTGAAGTTGACATGGGAAGAGTCAATGAGGACCGGGCCTTGGCCAGCCGGGAACAAAGACACTGAGTTAGAGGTGATGATGTAAGGGATCATAGGTGTTTCTCCTAGGTTTGGGTTGTTAGACGGAAAGATACCTGAAAATCTCGGCTTCAGATGCCGAGTTCCAAGTCACATACTGAAGCAAAGGACGGGCTTTGTAAATAGCCTCCCACGCTTCCGCATAGTTTTTGATCAGAGCTTTAAGCTCAGATGTGAGCGACGCTGCAACATCTTCACCAAGGGTGGACGCTACTAGGGCACGCTCTAACTCCATATTATTGAAGTAGGCGTCACGCATGGTGGTTTTGTAAGGCTGCAACACATCGAGCAGCTTACCTATTTCAGGGATGAGCGGCTTAGGCAAGTGCTGATAGACGTTGAATAGTTTGTCGTAGTTGCACCGTTCACCAGCCCTGTAAGCCAATTCTCCTGCCGCGTACATAAGCAGGTGGTGCTTGAGCTTAGGAATACTTACCTCGCTTTTGAGGTAATCGGTAGTCACGAAGGCCCAGCCCAGAGCTTGCATTTGCTTGACAAGCTTGGGCGAATTTTTGATTTTAGACTCAGACATTCCAAGGTAACGATGCGAAGGTTGCAAGATGCCTTGCCGCAAGGCCCGCCTATAAAAGGATGCTGCGGGGGAACTGCTCATGCTGCCTTGAGAGAAGGGTATGACGATACCGCCACCCGTCAAGACTATGTCATTCACAATACGGCTATCCGCTTCCAGTATAGGCTGGCCCATGCCCGTCTTGGTTAGCCTGACCAGATAACCTTGCGTAGTGATCTTGGCGGCAGAAGATTTGGCTGCCTTGGGCGGGTCCTCTAAGTCAGCAATGTCAATGGGTTCAGGCCAGCCCTTAGTTGCCAACACCTGCTTGAGTTCATCGAAGGAGATGCCTTCGACAAGCACGATACGACGATACACCCGGCTATTGCTTGGATCAGTATAGTTGTAGATGATCTTGCGCGGAACCGAAGGAGTTATTTTATCGCCAGCCCACACCACATAGGTATCTTCATCGGCGAAAGTGTGTGTCAGAATTACCGTGCCTGCGGCATGGTTGGTACGCTGGAAGTTTTTCCAGTGGGTCTTTTTGACCATCTCGACAACGCGCAGCGGAGCAGCGAAGTCGTTCTTGGTATCAAGATCAGCTTGGCGAAGAATAGAATGGCCCTGCCACTTGAGTTTGCCAGTACGTGCCATGTCTTGCATTAGCTGAGAAACCACAGTGGCACGACAATCATAAACGAAGCGCCGTGCCTCTAGCAAGGTAGCCTTGTCGGCAAGTTCCTGCCTAGTCTTGTCGACGACCTCACGAGCAATGTCGACAGCCTTCTTAGCTAGGACTGCCGAGGTGTTGTTGTCATAGGAAAGCATCTCGCGGCTAGGGCTGATGCTCAAGGAACCAACAGGCATATTCAAGAATATACCATTCGAGAAGAGGGACACGACCTCTTGCGGCAAGCCCTTGATAGCAGAAGCTTGAAGCGTGTAGGTAACTAAGCCCATCATTACTCGTGCGCCGCCAGAATAAGTGACAGCCCAGTCAGGCATCCCGTTAGTTTCAGAAGTCGAACGAACCTGCACGTTGTCAGGTGCCAAGGCCTGCTTCACGGCGGAAAGGCTGGCTGCTGTGCTGCCAGTGAATGTAGGAAGCTGGGGCCACCAGCAAAAGAAGTTACGCGCCTCACGTTCCCAGTAGGGAATGTCGCCGTTCTTGGCAGTAACGCTAACGGATAGTCCTGTCTCGGTGCCGCAAGGCTCAGTTGAGATTACGTTGACGCGCGGCAAGCCGTCCTGCTTGTAGCAAACGTAGGTAGTCTTGGCGCCGCCATGCCACGAGATGACAGTGAACTGATCGGCTACTGAGAAGGGCGACTTAGAGCCTAGGCCAAAGCCCCCAATCAGATCGTTGCTCGCGTCCTTGGTGGAGCGGAAGTAGGTTGTGTAGAGGGACAGCACATCCTCATTGGAAAGGCCGGGACCGAAGTCCCGCACCCTGAATGTAGGTTCGGCCCAGCTAGGAATGTGGACCTCGATTTCGGAGAGCGGAAGCCCAGCTATTGTATGGGCATCGGCTGCATTACAAGTTATCTCGCGGATAACAGCAAGAATCTTGTTCTGGTATAGGTTGCTGGACAGCACCTCGAAAGCCTTAGCAGAAGCGGCAATCGTGAAGGAGTTGCCAGCACCTAAGCTGCCAGAGTCAATGACGTCGCGATCTTGTGTGAGCAACATGGCTCAAGCTCCCTTTCTGTGACGTTGAATCCAAACATTAGCGTGACCTACGGAAGAAGCCACGTGAACGACTTGCCAAGCATGAGCGCGCCAGCCTCCTGTGCTTCGGAGGAAGGCATCGGCAGCATCCGGGTTGCTGTCTAGGTAATCGTCGGGCCAAGGCAAGAGCGTCCAGACATTGACCAGACCATCGCAACGAACGGAAGTTTCGTACTGCCTGAAATACTTAGACATTGTGATTGTCTCCAAGAAAAGCAGATTGGGGGGACTTGCGAAGTGGACCCTTAGCTTTGAGGCCCACGATGCAAGGGTTCGGATCGAGAAAGCGGAGATCGTCGGCATCACCGTCGATAACTGGATAGCCAAGCCAAGTCGCGGGCAGCCCATTTAGGAAGGGAACTGCTACGTTCATGCCATTGGCAAGCGCCTTGCGGCAGTCGTTAAGGTTGTTGCCCGAGAAGCTGAACGTCAGCTTGTAGTTAGGAGGCAGACCCTTGCGATTAGGAATCTTGGTGTAGTCATAGAAGCCTAGCATAGGCCAGCGTTGGGGTATGCCATGCCGCTCCCATCTTATGTCGGACAGGATGTTAAGGCGCAGCACCGCTTCCATGTCTAGGGCTTGGGCGTTACGATGGAACTGATAGATGTCAGAATTGAGAAGGTCGAAGAAGGCAGGGCGATCCTCAAAATACATGAGGGTGCGCCTAAGCCGAGCATCCTTGACCTTCTGCATAGCACCGCGCCCTGCAAAGTAAAGGCAAGCCACGCTACATTCGGTGCTATGGTTAGCGCAGGTATTGTGACCAGATTCCCAAGCAGGAGCAAGAGAAAGGCCCGCCGTAGCGAAGCCCCTCTCCATGCCCTTGACAATCTTAGGATTACCTACCGTCAGCATACTCACATTGCGAGAAAGCTGATAGATAAGCTGGGTTGTGTTCACTTGAGGATTCCTATGAAGCGAGCGCGTTCGTGCAGGGCGAGGAGGTCATGATGGAACGCCTCTAGTTGATCGTTGTCGTAGTGCTTGGCCCATTCCTCCCTAGTGGAAGGTAGCCCCTCGCCTAGCCTATCGAAATCGGTATTGATCATTTCGCCTACAGTAGCGGCACCCTCCATAGCTTCTTCAATGTCCCACCTAGCCTTGGGCCAGTTGACATACTCGGGTTCAAAGATTTGCGGCATGGCTTTCCTCCTACAGTTGGCCTAGATACATGACGACCGGGTTGCGGCAGCCAGCCTTAGCGTAGGCTTCGGCAGCTTCTATGGTATCGTGATAGTTAGCCAGCGCAGGGTTAGTAACCCAGAAGGGAAACCACCAACGCCATACTTGCACATGATACCAAGTCTTGTAGCGGACAATCCTATAGTAAGGCTTCATTACCAAATCCTCCAGAGTTTGCGGCCCCACCGTAGGTAGAGCCAGCCAAGAGCGCCCCGCTTAAAGCGGGGAACCCAGAAGAACGGACGGGGTTGCATATTAGCGCAACCGATAGATACGAATACCAGACACGCCGCTTTCGACCACCTGCCGCACGCTAATGATAACGTGGGTGCCCTTGTCACGAAGGGAATAACCCGCATCATGAGCAGCATAACGCGCACGGATCGAGTGGGGATGCGGCACAAACAATGCCTGCCCTACCGGAATCTGAGGGATAGCGTGCATGAGGTAGGCGCTGAACGACTTGTGACCGCCGTAAGGGATAGGGGCGCCCTTAGATGCCTTGACAGTCTTGACTTCTGCGACAGTAGCAGGAGCCGAAGTAGGCATGGCTTCCTTGGTTTCGATGTGCTGAACAATGGCGGGAGCAGCCTTTTGCTTACGCTCGGCAGTCTTAGCCAGCTTCTTGATGCCGTCCAGCGGGACGTCCATCTTGAAGGAACCGAAGGAAATGGAAAGGATGTTGTTGGTCATGGTTGCTATTTCCTGAATAGCGTTGATGTAGACAGCGGATGCTGCCAGAACCAGCCATCATGACTAGCTCTGGAAGCACCCCACCTCAAGGCAGGGTGTCCTAATTAGGCAGCCTCCTCGGCAAGGTCATAGTAAGGATAGACCCCCTTACCACGGGTTTGAAGGGATGCCAAGGCGCGATCAGCGACCGCCCTAGCTTCCCAAATGGACGCAACCACGATGGGCTGCTGCTGCTCAATCATGTTACCCCACTTGTTAGCAAGGTAGAAGGACGCGATGAACCGCTTCATAGCTTAGGCTCCTTGTTTGTCTAGGAAGTCGGCAGCTTCGACTAGCTTCTTGGCTAGATCGCGTAGCTGGTCGGCGTTAAAGTAGATGCAGGGTTCTGCGCTTACTGTGACCATCTCGATCTCCACCGACAAGGTATTCGTAAATTTGGATGTCTCTCTGTAGGGCACAGGCTTGACCCAGTTTAGGTGGAGAAGGTCGCCGTCGATGTCTTTGAAGGCTATGGGTTCCATAGGTTAGGCTCCCTTTGCTGCTTGCTTGAGGGCTTCACGGACCCGCTTGGCTATGTCACCGCGCCAATGGGTCATGTTGTTCAAGATGTAGAGGGCCTGGACCCGCTGTTCATGGGGGTCGGAGACTGTTAGGCCGTGTTTGGCGTAGTTGATGGCGTAGTTAAGGGACCTGACACCCTGATGGGCGACGATGGAACGGCAGGCTTCATGGAAGGTCATAGATCAATCCTCCTCGGCAAAGTCGGCAGCTAGGCGCATACGTCTAGCTTCGTTGATTTCGGCTTGTCCATCATAAGCATCATCTTTGGACTGCTGCTCTCTTCGGTAGGCTTTGATGGACGAGAGGGCATAGTCAATGCGATGCTTGGCTACATCAACGTATAGCGGCTCTTCTCTAAGCGCGTCTTTGGCATCGTTCAATAACTCAGTAACACGAATTAGAAGAGCTGTTTCGTCTATCCTGTGCAAGAATAGTTCAGTGTTCATGGGCATAGGTCAGCACTCCTGCTAACTAGAACAGTCAGGCACGATTGCACGGCTGCTCTAGGTAACAGGGAATAGGCCCGCAGTCATAGACTACAGGTTCTTCCCTATCGGATTGGCTAAATTAGCTCTGTTATTGGGTTGTTGCCAAGATGTCTCGACGGCTGGTCTAGATGCTGTCAACACCTATATAACCACGCTTTGCCCCAGAGCGTTCTAGACGATGGGCCACCGCAAAGATAATCTTATATTCACCACTCGATCTGGCCGGATCGGGGCGACGGCAGGAACCATAGCCGGGTTCGCCGAGGATGTCAAGCGAAAAATTTTCGGCAGCAATTTCAACGGGTTACGGGGCGATCCTCGTGTGATTTGTGAATTTGCCGAGCCGCAATGATTGCGAAGTGGAAAGCGGGGATTGTGTATATAATAGTTGTAGCTTGTATTCCTAGCTAGATTGTTTTAAAATAGCCTTTCATTGAAGCTTTAGACTTCCACCTAAATACTTTACAAGAGACAATCTATTTAGTCCCTGCGCGCGACTATCTAATGATATCAATGACTTACAGGCGCGGGTGAGTGAGTGAGGAGGGTGAGGGACATTCTTTTAGTTTTTAGAAGAAGAAGATATATAATAGTAGAAGTTTCCTGATTTGACGCTCACCTCCCTCACCTCAATGATTTCAATGACTTAGGGGCGCGGCACCCTCACCTTCCCTCACCTAGTCTAGGCGTGCGCGTGCGATACGTTCTGTTCTGTTCACGCGTGCGCGTTCTGTTCTGTTCTGTTAGGCGTGCGCGTGGGCGTGCGTGCGGCTAGGCGCGGGTGGGCGCGTGCGTGCGTGCGCGTGCGGGCGGGCGGGCAGGGGTGCGTGCGCGGGCTAGGGCATGATCCCAAAAAGATTTGTAACAAATTGTAACAGCCAATGATTTCAAGGGGTTAGGGGGGCTTGACAGCCCCAAGGCCGGGAGATATTTAAGGAGGGCCAAGGCGATCAGCGCTAAGGCGGGTTCCGGCCCTTCCGGTGGTGCAAACCAAAGGATAAGCACCATGGCTATCAAGATTTATACTCATACTGCGGATAGCGGTAAGCAATTTCGTAAGCTGCTTATGGCGGAAGTATTCGAGGCGCTTGGGATGCCTGAGCAGGCCGAGGCGGGTTGCGGCTTGTCGCATGATGGCAAGACCCTGATGCTTTGGGAGCCTCGCGCGCCTAAGCAGAAGGAGGAGCCTCACGTTGCTAAGGAGATGCAGGTGGCGATTACTGCATGGGCGGAGCATATTAGGGCAGGGAAGGGCAAGCTTGCCGATATTAAAGACAATACCTTGCGCAATGCGGTGGCCCGCCTATTGAAGCCCGCGCCCATTCAGATGCCGCCCCTATCTGAGACTATCCAGATGCCACCTAAGAGCCAAGTAAACGAACAAGGCCCTGTAGGCGTGACCATCAAGCGCCGCCAGAAGCGCGCCTAATCTAGGGCGCCTAGTCTAGGGCGCACCAAGCCCCTAGGTGGAAACGCCTAGGGGTTCTTTCCTGCCCTGCGATAGGAAGATTTTCCTAGCTACCTGGCGCCAGACGCGGGGGTAGGGGGTGCGGGGGCGGCAAATCTGCGGGGCTAGGGCTTCTGGTCAGTATGCCCCTACCAAAATCGCGCGTATTTTTAGACTTGCCTCATTTTCGCCACAATTCCCCTAACCCATCATTATGCCCACACCCTACCCAAAAGCTCGCCGCACGTCAACCCCCGCGCTGGTGAGTTTCCATTTGTAAAGCTCACCGCCCTTCTCACCAATAAAGTCGTGTTATATCAAGGCGTTAGCCCGAAAGTGAGAAAGGTGAGAATGGTGAGCGCCCCTTTTTCTAATAATAGAAAGAAAGATATATAATATATAAAACTTTTCCCTGTTGGACGCTCACCTTCTCACTTTTGCTTTAAGCCTTTGATTTCATTAGCTTTTCTGGTGAGAAGCCTGTTTTGGATGCTCACCTTTGCTCACCAAGGCTAGCCGCACGCCCCGCGCTTCTAAGTATTTGATTTAATTGGATTTTCTGGCGCGGGCAGCTTTCTTGCAAGCTCTTCTAAAAAATGCGCGCATTTCGGCAGGGTAGACTCCGTTATAGCATATGTCAAGATGGAAATCAAGCCCTCTCCTCCCGAGGGGTCCCGCGCAAAGCGCCCCTCCAATATGTCGGTACTTATGCACAACTACCGACACATTGACATCCATATGTCGCTATGTTATACATGTCCTCTGCCGGGCGACTGTCTTTCTATAGGGTCTTGGGGCGTCTCGCCCACCGGCACCTTCCTTGACAACACTTGTAGCTTCGCGTATAACGCCTTTCCCACCAACAAAGGAGAGGGTCGTGGAACTACATAGCGCAGATCGCTTTGATCTAGAACAAGCCATCATGCAGTGCTGGGGCGTCGTCGACGACCTCAAGTCCTTCGTGGCCCAGGACGCTGCCGCCGAGGACTATACCGCTCTGTCCCGCGTTTACC
>SXGQ01376408.1_pt1 | contig 16286 bp, 13 predicted proteins | sample 3178371 | NCBI WGS metagenome assembly SXGQ01 (sample SAMN11356859, study PRJNA531348) | freshwater metagenome | isolation source: freshwater sample F1-20 | place: China: Fuxian Lake, Yuxi | collected 2017-12-25
CACCGGTCGGTTTTCTAAAGACCCAAGGCGGGGTGGGCGACTTTTCTTTCCAAAGGCCTATAGACTGGGCTTGAGCCGTCAATTCGGCTTGTGCATAGCCTTCTTGGTCCGTTTTGGATTGCTCGTTGGCAAATTGCTTGTAGTGCCAGGCCATGCCGCGCTTCACTTGTTCTAGGCAGACATCGACGCTGTTGAGAAGCACCTTGCCAACAACTCGGCCATATTTGTCTTTCTTTTGATAATCGACCAAGACCTGTTTGCCATGCACCATCTCGTGCAAAGACTGCTTTGACTTGTTGCCAAAGGGCTGGGCTTTTTCGGGGGCATCAATGCCTTGCAGTCTTATTTTGTGTTGGGTATTTTGTGCGTCAAGCACCGTAATGGTGTCGCCGTCGGCCACACCCACCACTTTGCCTTGCACAGTGGCAGCGCCTATTTGAAAACAGCACGCCATCAAGGCGATAGAAACAAAAAACTGGGTGTTCAAAATAACTTTGCATCTGCTTGGGCGGTGATGCCACTGACAAAAGGTCTGTAAATTGACCGCCTTCAATGGATCTGATCATATCGACCATGGCGCCCTTTGGCCAGATGCAATTGAGTTTTTGAAACTCAGTGCTTGGGCTCAACTGATGATGTAAGGCACAGGGACGCAAGTGATGCTGAGATTGACCATGGCACCAGTGCCACTGCCATTGAGAACGGTGCAAATTTGGCTTGTTGGCTGAGTGAGAACCGTGACTGAATAGCTTTCGTTGTTTGCAACGGGTGCGGCAAAGCTAAAGCTGCCATTGACCGACACGAGGGTGGTATTGCTTTGGTTGTTCTGCAAAACAAGCTCGTTGCCCAGGTTGAGGCCTATGACTGTGCCAGCCACTGTGCTGTCTTGGTCAAGCATTGAACTTGAATTGTCAGCACAAGCTGTCAAGAATGTGAGCGACGCAAAGGCGACGGAAATTTTGAAGGCGTTCATTGCGATCTTTCAAGGGGACTGACAAGTTGTTGAGGCAAGATTCGATGCTATCCACGCATGCTCTAAAGGTGCTTGCTTTTGCTTTCAGGCCAATCGCTCTTAGAAACTAATAGAATCCCTGCCATTCCTCTAAGGGCCTTGAGCTTGGACAATGAACCATTCATCTACTAACAATTCCACCAATCCTTGGAGTTTTCTCCCATTTGCGCTCACCATCTTCACCAGCGCATTTTTGTTGTTTCAAGTTCAACCGCTCATTAGCAAGCAAATATTGCCTTGGTTTGGCGGCAGCCCTGCGGTCTGGACAACGGCCATGTTGTTTTTCCAGTCCTTGCTGTGTTTGGGCTATTTCTACGCGCACGCCTTGGCCAGTTTGTCGTCTCGCAAAACGCAGGCGCGCATTCACGTTGTGGTGTTGATCCTGGCGGCGCTGTTGGCGTCTAGAGTGTTGCCTGGGGTCGATCTGCGGCCCGAATCGCCCGATTCACCGGTGCTTCAGGTCTTGCAAATTTTGGGGCTCAGTGTGGGTTTGCCTTACTTTTGCTTGGCCACCACAGGCCCCTTGGTGCAGCATTGGTTTACCAACACGGCGCACGCCCAATCGGTTTTTCGTTTGTATGCTTTGTCCAATGTGGGTTCGTTTTTGGCGCTGCTGTCATTTCCTTATGTGCTCGAGCCGTGGCTAGAACAGCAGCAAATGGGCCAGTTGTGGACCATCGGCTTTTGGGTCTTTGCTTTGCTGTGTTTGCCGGTGGCTTTGGGCGCTTGGCAAAACAAGCCAGACACTGCCAATGCGGCTGTCGATCTTGGCCCCAAAACCAAGCTGCCCATGGCGCAGCGTTTGTCGTGGATTGCGCTGCCTGCGTTGGCGTCTTTGGTGTTCATTGCCGCCACCGATCAAATCAGCCACGACGTAGCACCCGAGCCTAGGCTTTGGATTTCAACGCTTGGTTTGTACTTGGTCACCTTCATTCTCACCTTCGACCACCCGCGTTGGTACCGCCCCCGCTTGTTTGGCGCGCTCACCTTGGTGTTGCTGTTGGTCACTGCGGGCATGAGTGACATTCCGCGCTGGCTGGGTTTTGAATGGGACTACGGTGTCAATGATGTACGGTGGTCTCACTATGCCTTGTTGTTTGTGGTGTGCATGCTGTGCCATGGCGAGTTGTATCGCCGCCGGCCAACGGACACTCGCTGGCTCACAGAGTTTTATCTTTGCATGTCGATAGGCGGCGCATTTGGTGGCTTGTTTGTCACGCTGGTGGCCACCCAATATTTTGACGATTACCACGAGTGGTTGATGGCGCTGGTGCTGGTTGCTTTGTTGGCCAGCCATGTTTTGTTTCGCTCTTCTTTGCCTCTTGCCGGTTTGGGTGGACGCACCATGCGCATAGGCGGCGTGGCCACAGCCACGGGCATGGTGGCTTTGCTGGTGGTCATGCAAAACCCTTGGTCTTGGCGAGAAATTGACAGGGAAGATCGCACCGAAATTTTGTTAGACCAAGAACGCAATTTTTATGGCACGGTGTCTGTCAAGGAGCGGCGCTTCAAGGCTGAGCCAGAAATGAACGACAGGGTGTTCTTCAGTGGCAACGTGACCCACGGCCAGCAGTTTTTGTCCGACAAACTTCGCCATGTGCCCACCACCTACTACGCCCGTGACAGCGGCATTGGCGACACGCTGCTGTGGGCCATGCAACAAAAACCCAATTTGTCAGTTGCCCTTATTGGATTGGGCGCCGGCACCTTGGCCAACTATGCGCGTGAGGCCGATGCCTATGATTTTTATGAAATCAATCCAGCTGCCGTGCGATTTGCGCAAGAGTGGTTTGACAATTTGAAATCGTGCAAAGCCAAAGAACAAAACACTTTGTTGGGCGATGCCCGACTGCGCATGGCGCAGTTGCCCAAGGACAAGCTTTATGACGTCATTGTGCTAGATGCCTTCACAGGCGGCTCGGTGCCCATTCATTTGCTTACGCGTGAGGCATTTCAAATTTACGCCAGTCACCTCAAGCCCGATGGCTACATTGCCATCAACATTACCAATGCGTATTTGAATTTGTACCCCATTGTGAAGGCGCAGTCGGAGGTGTTGGGCATGATGTACCGCCACAAATTTCAAGCAGCGGATGATGTGCGAAACATTCGCCGCAATTTGCACTTCGTGATGACCAACGACCTGGCCTACCTCAAAGCCCACCCCTCTATCAGCCGCGAAGTTTTAGACGACGCCGGCCGCATGATTGGCACCGACCCCCAAGACCAACCCGGCCTGCGCCTCTGGACCGACCAATTCAGCAGCATCGCCCCTATCGTTAAATAAATTATTTATTCAGTTTTTTCCGAACTGAAAATATCAATTTCTCTGCTTTTCAATGATTTTATTTGGGTTAGTATTTACCCTAGTCATTTTTTTGAATTAGCACATGCCTTTCACAAATCCACGCATCAGGACAAGCTCGGTCCTGCGAGTTTCTTCGGCTTTGCCCTGGGCCAGTAGCCTTTTGTTTTCGCTTTCTGTGTGCGCTGCGGCTCATGCAAACACGTCAGCACCGATGGCGCCAGCAAGCACGGGTAACCTCAAAACTGCCAGCCCTTCGAGCATTCCAGAGTTTGGCGCGGAGCAACTGGTTGCCGTCATTCTGGAACACAACACGCCCTTGTTGGCTGCAAAAAGCGCACGCATTGCTGCCCAATTGGGCATCAAGTCGGCGCAAGCGCTGCCCAATCCGCGTTTTGATTTGAGCCAAGGACGCAACACTGCACGCTTGCCCGGTGTGACGCCCGGTCCCATGCAAAACTGGAGCATCTCGCAACCGATCGAAAATCCGAATTCGCGCAGAGCACGAATTGATGTGGCCACTGCAACCGAGCAGGAAAGCAACCAACTCCTGCGACTCACACGCAATGAATTGGTAGGCGAGGCGAGGCTTCGCATTTTCCAAGTCCTTTTGCACCAAGCTTTGTTTGAGGCTGGCGCAGAAGACGTGCAATTGCTAGAGCAAGTGCGTGAGCGAGTGCGAATCAGAGTTGCAAGTGGCGAAGCTGCCCGCTACGAAATCATCAAAGCCGATGCTGAAATCATCACAGCACGTGAACGCTTGCAAACCTCACAACTGATGGTGGAACAAAACAAAATTCAGCTCAACCAATTGGCTGCTGGGCAACTGCCTGCCCAATGGAAGCTCTTGGGTCGATTGAATGACAACCCAGAAATGCTGAACTTAGACCAGCTACAACAAATAGTCATGCAGAACAACCCTGAGATCAGTTTGCTGCAAACTCAAGTCGCGCGCGGCCAAGCCTTGTTGCGCAGCGTCGAGGCAAGTCGATGGCCAGGGGTCGAGGTGCGTTACAGCCAAATGAAGGATGCTGAATTCAGACAAGGGCAGTGGGGCATCGGGGTTCAAGTGCCACTGCTGGATCAACGCAACGCAGCCATTGCGCAAGCCAGTGCCGAATTGTCGCGCGCCCAAATTCAGCTCGATGGGCGCAAGGCCGAGATCAATCAAGAAGTATTGCTTACCCGCAAATTCTTAGAGATGGCGCGTCTGCGCATTGAGGCCTTGAGTCAGGGCTCGATGCGTGAGGCAGAGGCTGCCCTGCGAGTGGCCCAAGCCGCATACCGTTTTGGTGAGCGCGGTATTTTGGATGTACTAGATGCACAACGCGTGTTGCGAGGCGTTCGAGCCGACCTGATTCAAGCGCGTTATCAATTGCAAGAGGCGCGCATCAAGCTAGACCAACTGGTGGGCCAGCACATGGACCTCCCCCAAATTTGAATTTTCTGGATCACATCATGTCAACCCAAACATTTCACCTTCAACGCACTTTGTTGTGCTCAGCGCTTTTAGGTCTCAGTGTGCTGCTGTTGTCTGCGTGCGGCGACAAAGCCACCTCAACACCAGCCACCGAAAGCGCACAAGCCGATCCCACCATTGTGGTGATCAAACCCGAGATGGCCAACCAGTTCAAAGTGAGCAAACTGGAGATGCAGGAAATCACGCCCTGGCTAGAAATTTCGGGCCGCATTGAAGCCAACGACCGCTTGGTGACTCGCATTGGCGCTTCGGTCACGGGCCGCGTCACCGAGGTACTGTCTGAAGTGGGCGACCGGGTGCAGCGCGGCCAAGCGCTGGCCCGCGTGGCCAGCAGCGAGTTGACCATTGCACAAATGGGCTACCTCAAAGCCAATACAGCAGCCACACAAGCCGATCGAGCCTTGGACCGCGCGCGTCAACTCATTCAAGCCGATGTGATTGGCTCTGCAGAACTGCAACGCCGTGATTCCGATTTGACCTTGGCCCGCGCAGAGTTGCGTGCTGCAGGCGATCAATTGCGTTTGATGGGTTTGACTTCAGAGGCCATTGACCGACTCAGAGACCAAGGCACTTTGCACCCCGTGGCTGCAGTCAGTGCCACCTTGGCGGGCGTGGTCATTGAGCGCAAAGTAAGCAACGGCCAAGTGGCGCAACCTGGCGACCACTTGTTCACCATTGCCGATTTGGATTCGGTGTGGGTGGTGGGTGCATTGCCAGAGCAAACGGCACGCTCGGTTCAAGCAGGCCAAACCATGATCATTGAAGTTCCTGCCTTGGGCAATCGTTCTTTGTCGGGCAAGATTGTGCATGTGGGTGACACGGTTTCGCCCGAAACCCGCAGCGTGGCCATTCGCACACAAGTGGACAATCCCAAGCGCGATTTAAAACCACAAATGCTGGCCTCCATGCGAGTACGGGGCGAGACGCAACAGGTGTTGGCTTTGCCTACCCAAGCGTTGGTGCGTGAAAATGACCGCGACTTTGTGTTCGTGCGTGTTGACGACAAACGCTTTCGCCTCACGCCTGTTGAACTGGGCCCTGCTCAAGACAACATGCGCCCCGTTCTCAAAGGCCTGTCTGAAGGTGCCCAAGTGGTGACCGAAGGCGCGTTCCACATGAACAACGAACGCAAACGCGCTGAGTTGGAGTAACGCATGATCACTTCCATGATCCGAGCAGCGCTAGGACAGCGCTTGATTGTTGTGGTTCTGGCGCTTGTGCTGTGCGCGTTTGGTCTGCGCGAAGCCACCAAGTTGTCGGTTGACGCATTTCCGGATGTGACCAATGTTCAAGTTCAGATTGCCACCGAGGCACCAGGCCGGTCGCCTGAAGAAATTGAACGGTTTGTCACGGTGCCCTTGGAGATAGCCATTACCGGCTTGCCCGGTTTGGTTGAAATGCGCTCACTCAACAAAAGCGGTTTGTCCATCATCACCCTGGTGTTCACCGACAAAACCGATGTTTACTTTGCCAGACAGCTTGTGACCGAGCGTTTGATTGAAGTGGCACCCCGCATGCCTGCGGGAATTACGCCTGTACTAGGGCCTGTCTCGACAGGCTTGGGTGAGGTGTACCAATACACGCTTGAGCGACCGGATGATGGCCAAAGAGCTTTGACGCCAAAAGAATTGGCCGAGCGCCGTACCGTGCAGGATTGGGTGGTGCGTCCTTTGCTAAGGTCTATTCCTGGTGTGGCCGAAATCAATTCGCAAGGCGGTTATGTCAAGCAATACCAAGCCTTGGTCGATCCTGGTCGGCTGCGGCATTACAACCTCTCAGTGCAGCAGGTGGTGCAGGCCATTGCAGCCAACAACTCCAATGCCAGTGGCGGTGTCTTGCCGCAAGTCAATGAGCAATACCTGATTCGAGGCGTGGGTCTCATTCGGTCATTGGAAGACATTGGCAACATCGTGATCAAAGAACAAGCCGGTGTGCCTGTGTTTGTGCGAGATGTAGCGCAAGTTGAGATTGGCAGCGAAGTGCGCCAAGGCGCCATCATCAAGGGCGGCTACACCGAGGGTGTTTCGGGCATCGTGCTCATGATGCGCGGCGGCAATGCCAAAGAAATTGTCACGCGTGTGAAGCAGCGGGTCGATCAAATCAACAATGAAAACATGCTGCCCGATGGCTTGAAAATTGTGCCTTACTACGATCGCACTGAGCTGGTCGACTCTGCGCTGTGGACCGTGGCCAAAGTGTTGATTGAAGGTATCTTTTTGGTCATTGTGGTGCTGTTTATTTTTCTGGGCGATGTGCGCTCTAGTTTGATTGTGGTGGCCACGCTCATCATCACGCCATTGACCACCTTCATTTTGATGAACCGCTATGGCATCTCGGCCAACCTCATGTCTTTGGGCGGTCTGGCCATTGCCATTGGCCTGATGGTGGACGCCACTGTGGTGGTGGTTGAAAACGTTTACCACCGGCTGGGGCATGCTGGAACCAGCATTGGCGAGCGAGTACGCACGGTGCTAGATGCCACCTCCGAAGTGGCTACGCCCACTATTTTTGGCATTGCCATCATCATCTTGGTGTTTTTGCCCCTGATGACATTGCAAGGCATTGAAGGCAAGATGTTTGCCCCATTGGCACTGACCATTGCCATGGCTTTGGCCGTTTCGCTGGTGGTGTCCTTGTTTTTGTCGCCGGTGCTCTGCTCTTATTTTCTCAAAGGTGGATCGGGCGAAGACACGAAAATCATCGCTTATTTGAAAAAGCGCTACCTGCGCTTGTTAGACAAGGCCACCATTCAAAGCCGACTTACGTTGGGCGTGTCTGTGGCACTGTTGTTGGGTTCTTTGGCGCTGTTTCCGCTGCTGGGCAAATCGTTCATGCCCACCATGAAAGAAGGTGCCCTCACGCCGCAAATTAACCGTGTGCCCAGCATCTCATTGGACGAGTCCATTCGCATGGAGATGGCGGCCATGAAGTCAATAGCCGAAGTGGCTGGCGTGCGCATGGTGGTCTCCAAGCTAGGACGGGGTGAGTCGCCTGCCGACCCTGCTGGCCCCAATGAGTCTGACCCCATTGTGTTGCTCGATCCAAAATCGGGGCGCACCCAAGATGAGATTGACGAAGATATTCGACAACGATTGGCCAGCATTCCGGGTGTTCAAATTGTGCTGTCTCAACCCATCTCGGAACGCGTCGATGAAATGGTCACTGGCGTGCGCTCTCAAGTGGCCATCAAGATCTTTGGCGATGAACTGGGCGAACTCAAAAACATCTCAGAAAAAGTGGCGCGCATTCTCAAGAATGTGGAAGGCAGTCGCGATATTCGCGTCGAACGCTTGTCTGGCCAGCAAGCCTTGACGGTGGAAATTGACCGCAAGGCCATTGCCCGCCAGGGGCTGAATGTGGCCGATGTTCAAAGCATTATCGAAACGGCCATTGGTGGCAAGGACGTAACCACCCTTTATGAAGGAGAACGCCGCTACAGCGTGGTGGTGCGTTTCCCGCCACAGTTCCGCCAATCGGCTGAAACCATTGGCAACACATTGCTCACCACACCCACGGGTGCCCAGGTGCCGCTGTCGAGTTTGGCAAGCATCCAGTTGATCGATGGCCCCGCTCAGATCAGCCGCGAAAGTGGCAAACGCCGAGTGGTTGTGGGGGCCAACGTTGAAGGCCGCGATTTGGCAGGTTTTGTAGCCGAGGTGCAGTTGCGCATTCAAAATGAAGTGAAGCTGCCAGAAGGCTACTACTTTGTGTATGGTGGTCAGTTTGAAAATATGGAACGCGCCATGGACAGATTGGCCATCATCGTGCCCTTGACCATTGCGGCCATTTTCTTCCTGCTGTTCATCCTCTTCAACTCAGTCAAATTGGCCAGCTTGATCATTCTTGTTCTGCCTTTCGCCTCCATTGGCGGGCTGATTGGTCTGTTTATCTCTGGCGAATATGTGAGCGTGCCGGCATCGGTGGGCTTTATTGCGCTGTGGGGCATTGCGGTGCTCAATGGCGTGGTGTTGGTCACCAGCATTCGCCGCTTGCGTGACGATGGCATGGAAGTAGCAGCGGCAGTGCGCGAGGGTTGCGTCCAAAGATTCCGCCCCGTGATGATGACGGCCACTGTTGCCTTGCTGGGACTGGTGCCGTTTTTGTTTGCCACAGGACCTGGCTCTGAGGTTCAACGCCCCCTGGCCATCGTGGTCATTGGCGGTTTGATATCTTCGACCCTTCTCACCTTGGTGGTGCTGCCCACCCTTTACCGCTGGTTTGACGAAAAACCCGTCGAAGCCTGATCAATCCCTGGAGTAACCATGAAAGAAATTCGAGCCATTGTTCGCCCAAACCGTCTAAGCCGCCTGCGAGATGCCTTGCGGGCCATTCCCAACTTTCCAGGGGTGACCATTTTCAAGGCAGAGGGCTTCACGGCCCCTGCAGCCCTTGTGAAAAGAACCGTCAAAGACGAGCTCACCGACTTCACCGAAAAATTGATGGTTTGCGTGTTGGTTGAAGACGACATGGTGGAGCCCATTCGCCTTGCCATCCTAGAGGCTTGTCACACAGGCCAAATTGGCGATGGGCTGGTTTGGGTGGTCAACATTGACAGCATGCACCGCATCCGAGATCAGCAAGTGATTCAATGACGTCATTGTCATTGAACTCATTGTCTTTGAGATCATTGTCATTGAGATCATTCACTTAATTGCGTCACAGCCTCTAAGCGTTTCAGGGGATCGAGCTCGCCCAACAGCTTTAGCTTGATGGCAGCGCTGAGGGGCATGGCTTCGGCGTAGCGGTTGGCCACCCAGCCGCACTGATCCAATTGGTAGGGCGGGAAGATGGGCAGTCTGTCGATCACGCCTTGTTGCTGCGCTTTTGCAATCACTTTGCCCAGTCGGTCGGCATAGCTTTGCATGGTCGCAGGCACTTCCACTTCCTCATCTTGCGCCAAGTAGCTCACAGTGCCTTGCCACACGCCAAAGGGGCCTGCTTGCACATCGTGCAATTGAAATCTCAAACCCCCTTGGCACACAATGCGGAAAAAATTGCGTTGCACTTGTTCCAATTCTCTGATGTGCGCCAAGCAACCCAATGAATGGAGCGCAGGCACTTCGCCAGGCACCTGAACTTCACTGCCTTGTTGAATCCAAGCGATGCCAAAAGGCAACTGCTGTTGGTGGCAACGCTTGATCAGGTCGAGGTAGCGAACTTCAAAAATTTGAAGCGGCAACATCCCGTCGGGAAACACACCCTGAGAGAGGGGGAAGAGAGGGATGGAAGCTTGCACTGTCAATTCATTTTGATGTTAGCTTGCTTGATAAGTCTGCCAAAGCGCTCAAATTCTTGGCGGTTGAATCGGCTGAACTCTTCGGGGCTGATGTTGCCTGGCTCACCGCCAAGGCCTTTGAGTCTGGCTTGCACGTCGGGCAGTTTGATGATGCGAGCCAGTTCGGTTTGAAGCTTGGCCACCACATCGGGGGGAGTGCCTGCGGTTACAAAAACGCCATACCAGGTGCTCATCTCAAATCCTGATACGCCGGCTTCGGCCAGGGTGGGTACGTTGGGCAACTCGGCTGAGCGTTGTGGCGTAGTGACCGCCAATGGCTTGAACTTGCCAGCTTTGATTTGACCCATGGCAGAGGAGGTGGTGTCAAACATGATTTGCACATTGCCTGCAATGATGTCCAGGTGAGCTTGCGCGCTGCCCTTGTAGGGCACGTGCACGCTTTTGACGCCTGCGGCAATGTCAAAGCCTTCGCCCGCAATGTGCTGCGTGCTGCCCACGCCAGAAGACGCGTATTTGAAATCTTCTGGCTTGGCTTTCATGAGTGCCACCAACTCTTTGACGTTGTTGGCAGGCACGTTGCTGCCCACCACCAATACATTGGGCACAGTGACCACCAAGCCGATGGGCGTTAAATCTTTGATGGGATCGAAAGCCAATTTGATCAAGTGCGGTGCAATGGCTTGGCCAGTGTGGGTGGCCACCAGCAGGGTGTGGCCATCGGGTGCAGCTTTGGCGGTCAGGTCGGCTGCAATGGTGTTGGACGCACCAGGCTTGTTTTCAACAATGAAGTTGCCTTTGAGTGACTCGGTCATTTTTTCGGCCAACATGCGCGCAATGATGTCGGTGCCACCGCCAGCACCCGCGCCCACCATGAGCTTGACGGGTTTGGTGGGGTAGGCCGTTTGGGCTTGGGCACTGACGGCCCATAAAACGGCAGAAGCTAAGACGGCTAGAACTTTTTTCCTGGGGTCTCCTTGATAGTTTTAAAGTTGAATTTGTTTAAGCGCTTTGTTGTTGGTGGTGTTGCCCCATGCGGCAGGCCAAATCGAAGGCGTTCAACATGGCTTGGGGATTGGCCACGTTTTGGCCTGCAATGTCGTAGGCGGTGCCATGCGCAGGCGTGGTCACAGGGATGGGCAAGCCGCCGTGCACCGTCACACCTTTTTCAAAGCCCATGAGCTTCATGGCAATTTGACCTTGGTCGTGGTACATGGTGACCACGCCGTCGTAGCCACCTTCTTTTCGAATGGCGCGCACAAAGGCAGTGTCGGCAGGGAAGGGACCGTCGGCAGGGATGCCTGCCTTTTGCGCCATTTGGACGCCTGGCGCAATGATTTTGATTTCCTCATCGCCATAATTGCCGTTGTCGCCGTTGTGTGGGTTGAGGCCGCAAACAGCCAGACGCGGCTGGGATTTGCCAGAAGCCTTCAGGGCCTTGGCAATCATTTCAATAGACTCAAACACTGTTTGACTGCTCAGCAACTGACTCACTTCTTTCAGTGCCACATGGGATGTAACGCGCGAAGTCCAGAGGTCTTGCAGAACATTGAGTTCGCCGCACACCCCTTTGTAATTCAGAAATTCTGCAAACCAGCGCAACTCGTCTTCTTGGTGCATGCCGCCCAAGCGCAAAGCGCTTTTGTTCAGCGGTGCAAAACAAAAGGCGTGGGCTTTGCCATCGCGAACCAGAGAAACGCCTTCGGCCAATGCGGCAATCATGTAGGCACCGTTTTTGGCGTCATAGGTGGCTCTGGGAAAGGCGGGGGCATTGAAGCCAGACCATTCGTGCCAGACCGCGTTGGGGGCTGTTTGCACACTGTCTTTTTGCCCAATCAAAATAATTTTGGCAGCTTGCTGCGCAGTGCTGTGGTGCAACAGCTTTTGCACCAGCTCGGGGCCGATGCCGGCGGGATCACCTGTAAAAAGCGCAATGGTGGGTTGGGTCATGGGCGTCTATTAAATGGGTTTGTCGTCTGTGATTGCGAATGCAGTATAGTGAAACTCACCAAATTCACGATATTGGTTGATACCCTCAGATTTGCAAAATGATCAGCCATGGCCAGCAATCAAATTTGGCATTGCATTCGCTTTGCATGGGCTTCGCATGTTGTAAAGTAAACCCTTCTTTATGTCACAACATCTAAGCGACACCGCACGCAACCGTCAAATAGGCATTGCCCTTGTCACGGGTATGACCCTCATGTTTGCGGTGCTAGATACCAGCGCCAAGTGGCTGGTCCAAACCATACCCGTGCTGCAGGTGGTTTGGTTGCGGTTTCTCTTTCACACCATTTTGACCACCGCTATTTTCATGCCCTCAATGGGGGCTGACTTGTTCAAAATTCAGAATCCACGATTGCAATTACTGCGGGGTGTGATGCTCGCCCTCATGACGGGACTCAACTTTTTTGCTTTGCAATATTTGCAGCTGGCTGAAACAGCTGCGGTTCAGTTTTCGGTGCCCATTCTCATTGCACTTATTTCTGCGGGGTTTTTGGGCGAAAAACTCGACACCAAGCGCTGGGTTGCCATATGCGTTGGTTTTGTCGGTGTGCTCATCATCATTCGACCCGGGAGTCACAGTTTTCATCCCGCAATTTTTCTCAGCATTGGCAATGCTTTTTTGTATGCTGCTTTCAATTTGATGACACGCAAATTGGCAAGCAGCGATCATCCTATTTCGACGCAGCTGGCGTCAGCAGCGGTACCTACTATTTTGTTAATGCCTTTTGCTTTGTGGCAATGGCAAGCCCCCGACGGTTGGGTGGTTTGGGCGGTCATTGTTTTAACCGGATTGACCGGGGGCCTGGGGCATGCTGCTTCAGCCCTGGCACATCGATACGCCACTGCGGCGGTGCTAGGTCCTTTTTTGTACCAGCAAATTATTTACATGAGCGTGGGGGGATGGCTTATGTTTGGTCAAATTCCTGACCTTGCTGTGGTGGTGGGTGCCAGCGTGGTGGTTCTGAGCGGCTTGTACTTGCTTTGGCGCGAGCTCACTTAATTGACTGATTTGAACTCTTCAATTTCAATCATGATTTCGTTGCGGCGAAACATGGGCAAAGTCCAAGGCGGGTCATAGCGAGAAAGCTGAGGGCTGCTCAATGGCATCATTTTCTTTTCTTGAACCCATGCCACCAGCTCATCTGTTTTGGCTTGCACTTGCGACTTTGTGTTGAACCCCGTGTAGTTGTAAACCGCAAAATACTTGCCTGGAATTTCTCTCAATTTGACATCGGCATTCTTAGGTTGTGGAATGTTGGTCATGGTGTACTTGGAGGGCATGACAAAATGAACGCGCCATTTGTTGCTGCCGGCCAGGTTGCTGTCTGACGTGTTGTTGGCAGCGCCCATGGTGACGGGCGCCGTCATTGCAATCTTTTCTGATTGCGGCTCTTGTGTAACGGGCGCTGTCATGGCTATTTTGGCGGAGCCGCCTGTTTGAGCCGACTGGTTGTTGCCAAAGATAAAGTCGGCAATTTTTCGGAAGCCTCGGGACGATGCCTCATCCATGTCCCCGTCCACCACGGTTTCTGCCACCAGCATGGGGGCGTACTGTCGAACTTCAAACGAGCCCGACTTGAGGACCAGCGTAAATCGGGGTTCTTCAATGGCCATGGCGGATTGATTCCAAAAGATGAAGAACAGGGCAAGGAGTAAACGATTTTTCATAACTGAACCTTAACACCGCTGGAAAATTAATGTTGATCTGACCCCAATTAAATTTTTGATCTTAGTTAAATTCGGTAATGAGTTGGCCAGCAAGGGGGGTGTTTTCTCGCATGCCGTTTTGATCGGCTGTGAGTTGGCCGTTGACCCAGACGCCGTGCACGCCCAGGGCATCGGTGTGCAGGCGGGGGGCGCCCAAGGGCAAATCGAAGACGCGTTTTTTGGGGCCGCGCCCAACGGTTTGGGGGTCGAACAAGAGCAGGTCGGCGGCGTAGCCTTGGCGCAAAAGGCCTCTGTTTTTCAGACCCAAAATTTCGGCAGGTTGAGCCGTGAGTTGATGCACAGCTTGGGCCATGCTCATGGCGCCCATTTCTCTGGACCAGTAGCCCAGCAGATGCAAACCAAAACCTGCGTCGTTGAAAAATGTGAGGTGGGCGCCTGCGTCACTGAGCGAAACCAAGCTGTGCGGGTGATTGAGCAGCTTGGCCACAGCTTCGGTTTCGCTGTTGAGCAGCATGGCTGTGAACACGGTGCGCAAATCTTCATCCAAGGCCAGGTCAAGTGCAAAGTCGAGGGGGTCTACGCCTTTTTGCAAGGCCAAGCTGGCCACGCTTTGTTGTTCATATTTCTGGTTCTCGGGTTTGAAGGTTTCAACCACATGGACCTTTTCCCATTCGTTGTTGAACAAGCGAAAGGACGCCGTTTGCAACAACTCATGTTTGACCTTGGCCCTGAATTCAGGGCTGGCCAAACAAACTTTCAGGGCATCGTGTTGCAAACCCAAAGCAGGCTTCCAGTTGATGAGCCCTTCGACCGGATAAGCCGAAGCAAATGTGAAGTCCATGCTCAAGGGGCAGCATGACACTTGGCCTTTGAGTTTGCGGCCGCGTTCGTTGGCTTCGCTAATGGCTTTCAAATCATTGAACACGCCATTGGGGTTGGTTGAGTTGTGAAGCAGGGCGGCCACCATGACGGGGCGTTGGCTGGCCGCCGCCAAGGATTCTAAAAACGCCACTGGCATTTGGCCCCCTTTGGTCACCATGTAGACGCCGCCCCCTTGACTGCTCATGGCCAGGGTGAGTTGCATCATTTCTTCGTCACTGGCCAAGCGAGAGGGCATGGGAAAGCCACCCTCGCCATTGTGCGCAGGGCTGGTGCTGGTGGCAAAGCCAATGGCGCCGGCGGCCATGGCGTCGCGAACCAAGGCGGCCATTTCAGCTATTTCAGCGGCCGTGGCCTCGCGCTTATTGGCGTCCTCGCCCATGACCCAAGTGCGAACCGACGAATGGCCAATGTAAGCCGCAACATTGATGGCGCATTGCTTGCGTTTGAGCATGGCCAAATACTCGGGAAAGGTTTCAAAGTCCCAATCAATGCCATGTTGCAAAACTTGCAAGGACATGCCCTCCACCTGCGTCAAATTGCGCATGGTGAGTTCGCGATCTTTGGGGCGGCAAGGCGCAATGGTGAAACCGCAATTGCCAATGACCGCCGTGGTCACGCCCAAAGCGGGGGAAGGGCGCACGTGCGAGTCCCAGGTAATTTGGGCGTCAAAGTGAGTGTGTGAATCAATGATGCCGGGCATGAGTGCCAAGCCCTTCGCATCGACGCAGTGCTTTGCGGTGTAAGCCAAATTTTTGCCTACGGCCAAAATGGTACCTTGATGAACTGCCACATCTTGCTCTTCAGGCTCTGCGCCAGAGCCATCAAACACCAGGGCATTTTGAATGAGCGAATCAATTTGAGTCATAGTTGAGGGTAACTCCCCGTAGTACAGGTTGAATTGAAAACTTTAGAATCTGTTGCGGTGCAGCATACTGTGGTCCATTGCTGCATTTAAATCAGATCCTTGTTCATCTTTCGAAGAGTCTAAATCATGGCCAGAAAACCTGCCGCTCCATCGGCTGATGCTGAATCTACTGCTTCTAAGCCGCAGCGGGTGATCAAAAAGTATCCCAACCGCAGGCTTTATGACACAGCCACCTCCAGCTATGTCACTTTGAGTGAAATCAAGCAATTGGTCATGCAAGGCGAAACCTTTGTGGTGCGCGATGCCAAATCGGGTGAAGACCTCACGCGCAGTCTGCTGCTTCAAATCATTTTGGAGGAGGAATCGTCTGGGGCGCCCATGTTCACCGAGGCGGTTTTGGCCAACATCATTCGTTTTTATGGCCATGCCATGCAGGGCCACATGGGGGCTTATTTAGAGAGCAATCTGCAGTCGCTCATGCTCATGCAGTCGAAAATGGGGCACCAGTCGCAAAACATCATGAGCCAGATGCAAGAGCAGATGCAAAAGCAAACTGCCCAATTTCTCAGCGCCTTTGGCCTCAAGCCCTAAATTTGACCTCAGACGCCATGGGTTCAAGGGCATGGCTCAGGCTGATCAAAATCCTGCTGGCCAAAATACTGGGACAATAAGGCTATGAACCAAATTGTCAGCGCCTCTGAAACCGCCTCATTGGCAGCCCCCAAAGTGGGTTTTGTGAGCTTGGGCTGCCCCAAGGCCCTCACAGACTCCGAACTCATCCTGACACAGCTCAGTGCCGAGGGTTATCAAACCTCCAAAACGTTTGAAGGCGCC
>SXGQ01425131.1_pt1 | contig 16281 bp, 17 predicted proteins | sample 3178371 | NCBI WGS metagenome assembly SXGQ01 (sample SAMN11356859, study PRJNA531348) | freshwater metagenome | isolation source: freshwater sample F1-20 | place: China: Fuxian Lake, Yuxi | collected 2017-12-25
ATGGAGAGACGATACACGCCTGACGAAGTTCGGTGCTTCGGTGTACCGTCAGGTGTGCGACCCGAAGTCAACTCAGTTGGCTTGATCCGACCATGGAGACCAAGGGGAAGGCTTCCAACCATGCATGATCGCGGGCAGTTGACTCAGAAGACTTGCGCCCAACAAGTAGTTCACGGCTAGCGTGGTCTGGATTTTCGAAGCAGATCCAAGGTCATAAGCTCTCATGGCTCGGGAGTTCCGTTATGCCTGTGAAGTAGTTCGAAACACTAACCTTCATCACCATGGAGACACTCGGCCCCGACCAATCGGTATTGACATTCGCGCCCAGAGAGCCTGCGATCAATCCAGTACGAGTGTCACACCTGATCGTCGGATTGGCTCGGGCTGGCGCGGAAACGGCGCTTCTACGTCTGATACAAGACACCCGCGGGATTCTGGAGCATCACGTGGTCAGCATGACCAATGAGCGAGCGCTTGCGGCAGACTTCGAGGCTGCTGGCGCGCGTGTTGCGATATTGGGTTCGTCAAGAGTTGTGCCTCATCCACTACTCCCATGGGCTGCAAGCCGCGCACTCCTGAGTTGCAATCCAGATGTTCTGCATGTTTGGATGTTGCATGCCGCAGCGCTGTGGTCGCTGTGTCGCGTGAATGCTCGTATTCGGCGGATTCCGTGTGTGTGGGGTATTCGCGGTACGTTGGATTTTGGCAACGTATCGGTGTCCATGCAGTTGGCTCGCGCTTGTGCGCGTGCCGCATCCGTGTACCCGCGCGCCATCATGTTCAATTCCGAGTACTCGCGTGCCCAGCACGCGCGCGCGGGCTTTTTCATGGAGCACGCCTCGGTCACTCATAACGGAGTCGACATTCCCCCTGAAGAGAACTTGGTTCAGTGGCGAAAAGTCATTCGCGCCAAGCTGGGAGCCAGGGATGACACAATCGTCTTTGTGCACGTCGCACGAGCGCACCCCGACAAGGGAGTTAGTGACTTCGTACGGGCCGCCCAGCTTGTCAGTGGTCAATTGGGCAAAAGAGCCGGGTTTGTCCGCGTTGGAAAGCCGGGGTGGGAGACCGGGCAACGAAGTGCGGATATCGCGATGGAGCGATCGCCGTTGATTTTTCACGCTGGCGAGCAATGCAACGCGAGACCATGGCTTGCTGCTGCCGATGTTTGCGTAATGTCGTCGTTGCGCGAGTCATGCCCAAACGTCGTTCTTGAGGCGATGAGTGTTGGCATCCCCGTGGTTGCCACTGACGTTGGTGATGCCGCCCAACTCATCGGAGCATGTGGGTGGGTGGTGCAGCCAAGTTCACCACACGTATTGGCGAATGCAATGATCGCGGCCGCATCTCGCCTAGCGCAGCCGGCGAGTCGCGCACGCTTGTTTTCGGATTGCCGAACGCTCGTAGCCGCCCGCCACAGCCGCGAGGAGGTGGCTCGGCGTCAGGTTGCTGTGTATCGAGATGTCATCCGGCCTTACTCGGCCGACGAATCACCAGCCGGACGCCGCTGACGAGTAAATCATCGTCGGATAGGTGCCGAAAATCAGCGTGCAGTGCGGAGCGGGGTGTGACCAATTGAGCCCAGCGGCGCTCAGTGCATTCCAGGATTTCCCACCCCGCGTCTGTACAGATTGCGCGTATCTCAGAGCAGCGCAGTCGATTGGTGTAGAAGCCGCTCTGTGAAAAAAGATCCGACTCCCAGCGATCATGAGAGATGCGCAAGGAGTTCAGTGCACCACCTAGGTGGTCGCGCAGATCGACTTGATGGCTGGAGACCCCCCCGGGTCGTTGGATGCGATAAAGCTCACGAATGGTTTCAGAGAATTCAGATCGCCTTACATGCTCCAGAACAGCATTGGAGAACATCGCATCAACAGACTCGTCCGGCAGCGACCTCAGCGCCACGAGGCCGGAACAGAGGTACTTTGCGCCCAGTCCGCTCAGCATTTCCTCCACGGTTGCGGCGCTGGCGGCTTGATGCCTCTCCAAGCCAGCTAGTTTTAGCGCAGTACGGTAGGAGGCGACCTCTGATGTAGCGAACTTGCCAGCGTCTACGAGAATGGTCTGCTCAATGGAACTGGCGCACGCCCAGATGGCAGTGGAAACGCTGTCTCCCGGACCTAGTTCCAGCAAGGACTTCGGATTGGCATCAGCGCGCGCAGCGATCGACGTCATGTGTGACTTGAAGACGTCGCGCGAGTAACTAGCATTGACCATTTTCCCGTGACGAAAAATGCCAACTCTTCGCCATACGTCATAGGGCACGGGAGCTTTCGAAAGTGCGATCTTTGCGATGATCTTTCCCCACCATGGAATGTGTTCTGAAATGCCCATAATGGCCCCAGAGTTTAACTGATTTGCCGGGGTGCTCCGCGGGCACCAAGGGAGTCAAGGAAGTCACGCGCTATCCGCGCTGCGCAGTATCGTTGCTCGGCGTAGTCCCGACATGCTGCTGCAATCCGATTCGGGTTGGCCCAGTTCAGTACGTCGAGCAATGCCGCAGCGAGTGCTCGCGAATCGCGCGATTGGACGATTCGCCCATGAACACCATCAACGATAGAGTCATGGCACCCCACATTGTTGGTGGTCACAATCGGCCTGCCCGTGGCGAGGGCTTCCTGAATGGATCTGGGGCGACCTTCACCGTAATAGGTTGGCAGGGTGAAGATGCTGCACTCGTGAAGAAGTGGTCGGATGTCGGAAACGTGACCTACGTATTCGACGCCTGCATCCTTGCATCGCGCGTGAAATTCAACCTTTGATGCAGCACCTGCACGAGATTCGAAGAAGCCTGCAATCACAAAGCGGACACTTGGATCTCTTGCACGAACCAGTTTGGCAGCATCGATGAACTCCCAGATGCCTTTTTCAACAACGAGCCTAGCGGTCATCAGGACCATCGGGTTCTTCGGAAGTGGGGTCGATTTGAAGTGTTGGAGATCAACGCCAGAGCCCTCTGTCACGATTGGAAGACCGGGCAACACGTCCTGAAACCGCTGTGAGAGAAAGTTTGCATCATCCTCATTCTGTGTCGCCACGTGAGTGGAAGCCCGCAGGCTTCGGACGAAGAGCGGGCGCGCCAGGGCCCCCATGATGCGTTGTTGAATGCCTGTGGGACGCACTAGCCCTCCGAGTCCCGCGAACAGAGACGCGCGCACGGTGCTGCCAGCATTTGCGGCAACCGGCATCCCGTGAATAATGGGCTTCATTCCGTAGGCGATCGTTACATCCGGGCGGATCTCCAAGAGATCGTTGCGCAGCACCCTTCGGTAGGACGCGTCTGCGAATGGGTTGAGACCGGTTCGCTCGAGGTGAATGTCCCGGGATTTGGCGCCAAGCTCTGCAAGAGCAGCCGTTAGTTTCCGGGTGAGCCCGGGCACGATCACGGTGGTTCGGTAGCCACGTGCAACGAGTTCCGAGATCAGCGACCCGCGGAACTGAAGCAGATAGCCTGCAAAGTGTGCGAGCAGGACGGCGCTCGGCGATGTCATTCGGGGGGCTCCGCCAGCCCAACTGCGCGTGCGTCAGGATGAAAGCCTCGGCGGGCAACGCCAAACACCAAAGCATCATCAGGGACTGTCAGATCTTCGGCCATTCGGGCGCAGGCCGCAAAAGACCAGCCGATGCGCCCGACATTCGCAAACATCCGACCGCCAAGGCTGAATGGGAATGAGGGCAACGGCATCTCGGCGTAGCGGATCTTTGCCGCTGCTGCAATGCGGCGAACCATCTCGCGAAACGTCAGGCACTCTGCGCCGGGAACGTGGATTGGCTTCGGGGCTGGTGCCGAGCACGCCGCCGTCAGGATAACGCGAGCGAGATCATCTACATGCACTGGAGCGCGTAGTCCGATACCACCACCCACGAGAGGAAGAATGTGTGTGCTCGAAAGGCGCCGCGCAATATGCGCAACGTTTTTGTCACGGCCAGAGCCGTAGATCATGGTGGGACGGAGAATTCGCACGTTGCCTGCGGCGGCTGTCGCGATCACAGATTCTGCCTCCCGCATTTCTCTGGACCATTGAGCGTCGCGCGGAAACTGCGAGTGTGCTTTCGTCGTCGCGCTGGCGCTGCTGACGGCAGTGATGGCGACGCATTTCGGGAAGCTCCACGTTCTCATGGCAAGTGCGAATACGCGGAGTGGAGCGGCGCTGATGAGGAGGTCCCCAGGAGTCAACGCGAGTTCTTCCAATGCCCCTGTGGATCGAAGGTCCATCGGTAAGGTGGTCCACGAACCCTTCGCTGTCGGCGTGGCGCCAAGCGTTCGCGAAACCGCCACAACCGAAGCGCCGCTGATGATCGCTGCGTTCGAGATGCTGATACCGAGCGGAGAAGATGCACCGATGATCACAACCCGCCGCCCCAAGAGGTTGCTCTTGGCTCGACTGCCCTCCATATCCAATGATGCTTCGATGGGCGCAGTGCGCAAGGTGAAGCAATGATACATCTATTGTTCGTCTCGCTCATGGCCGCTTCGCTTCAAGTCTCCGCTCTTCTTGACTGGGGAGATGAGGTTGCGGCCAAGGTGTAAACAGCGTGGCTCGGTGTACACTACGGGAATGTGTGGGATTGCTGGCATCTTTGATCCGACGATGGCTTTGGTAGACCCTGTGGCCGTCTTGGGCGAGATGGGCAATCGGATCGCTCATCGAGGCCCGGACGATCACGGAGTGTGGTGGTCTCCATCGTTGAAGGTCGGTTTGTCCCATCGGCGATTGTCGATCCTTGATGTCACACAGGCGGGTCATCAGCCGATGGTCAGTCGGTGTGGCAATTGGGTCATTGCGTTCAATGGGGAGGTGTACAACTTCAAGCAACTCCACTCGGAGGTTTCTGCGCGAGTGCAAGTCCCATGGCGCGGCCACAGTGACACCGAAGTCATTCTCGAGTGCATTGCCGATGAAGGCTTTGAGCGGGCGATACCAAGATTTTCTGGGATGTTCTCCGTGGTTGCGCTCGATATTCGGAACCGACGTCTTTGGCTCGCGACGGATCATGCTGGAAAGAAGCCGCTGTACTTCGGTTGGCTTGGCAAGCAATTTGTCTTTGCAAGCGAGTTGAAGGCAATCCGGGCAGTTGGCGCATCGCTTGACATCGATCGTGCGTCCGTGGCGCTCTTCATGAGGTATGGCTATATCCCTGCGCCACACACGATCTATCGCACCATCCGCAAAATGCCCCAAGGATCCTGCGCGCATCTGGACCTGTCGTCCGGCTCGATCGGTCAACCCTTGCAAGCGACCGCTTACTGGTCGATCGTGGATGTTGCGAAGCGCGGGTCGACAATGCCCAGCTCGGAACGACCTTCCCCGACAGTCATCGAGGGTGTGCTCGAAGCAGCAGTTCGTCGGCGACTCGTGGCCGATGTCCCTGTGGGTGCGTTCTTGTCAGGCGGAATTGATAGTTCAGTGGTGAGTGCCCTGATGGCACGTAATTCAACTGGCCGGATCAGCACATTTTCGATCGGATTCAAGGATCGGAAGCTCGATGAATCCAAGTACGCGAATTCAGTTGCTGCGCATTTGGGCACGGATCACACCAGTTGCATGGTGTCAGACTCCGAAATGGTCGACGTGATCCCGAGTCTCCCGTGGATGTATGACGAGCCGTTTGCCGACTCAAGTCAGATTCCGACGTATTTGGTGAGTCGACTCGCGCACTCGCGCGTCAAGGTGGCGTTGAGCGGGGATGGTGGCGATGAGTTGTTCGGGGGATACGCTCGCTATTCGGAAGCCATTCGCGTTTGGCATGGTCTCCAAAGAGTCCCGTATCCCGTCCGTCGCCTGGCAACGCTTTTCCTGATGCAGGTCTCGCCTGCGATCGCCGCAGCCGACTCCGGTTTGGGGCTGTCGCGGCGAATATCACACCGATTTGTCAGGGCCGCTCTTCGATCGCCGGACGGAATCTCAGAATTGGTGAGTTGCCGTGCGTTCCAAGAGCTGTACCGGCGGATGATGTCATCCTGGAGTACATCGCCTGTATTTCAGATTCCCTCCGAATCTGTGCATCAAGACCCGCTATCCGACATCGGCCTGAGCGTCGAGGAGGTGGGCCTTGGATCGTGGATGATGGCTGCGGATTTCCAGACATACCTGCCTGGCGACATTCTGGTGAAGGTGGATCGTGCGTCGATGGCGGAGTCATTGGAGGTGCGCTGCCCATTGCTGGATCAGGAAGTGGTGTCCTTCGCATGGTCGCTGGACATGGAACATCGGATCAATGGTCGACGGCTGAAAGTGGCGTTGCACGACTTGGCGCGAAAGTTGTTGCCGCACGAAGTCATCGACCGTCCCAAAATGGGATTTGGCCTGCCGCTGGCGCGGTTGCTTCGGGGCCCACTGAGGGAGTGGATGCTGGATTCCCTCTCACGCGCCCGAATCGCAGACGCCGGTCTCCTCGATGCCAACAAGGTGACGACTGCCGTGGCTCACTTGCTCAACGGGCGCGATGAAGAGCAGTCGCGCGTATGGACTGCGCTGATGTTTTCGGAGTGGTATGGGGCCACAGTCGCGAGTGACAGGCGCGGTTCGAGGTAGCCACTCATGCGCGTACCAGTTCGCAGTCACGGTGACGCAGTGGACCGACGGAAGACGAATTCATTACACCCCCAGCGCCCACCGCAAGTTTTGAGGCTAAGTAGCTCGAAGCCTCTTTCGCGATAGAACTCGAAGATCGCCTCCGGGGTTGCGACCTCAAAGGGATAGCCGCCGATCCAATCGACCAGGTCATGCCAGTAGCTCATGCCTCGCTTGTTGTCCTTCGCATATGCGCCGATGGCCTTGAAGTAGGCGCGCGGATCCCTTGTGCGTGCGGTCGTGGCCACAAACCTGAGTACCTCCAGGGGCCCCATGACGATAACCGTGTACGGCAACTGGAGTGGGATCGGAAGACGGTTATAGGTTCGCTTCAGCCATCGCCACCACTTGCTCACTTCCCTCTGATCGTTGTAGATCGCGATGAACAGTAATCCGCCCGGTGCGACCAGCGGAGAAACATTGCCAAGAGCATCCCACATCTTGCCTGTGTGATGAAGTACTCCCCACGAATAGACCACGTCCCAAGTTCCGAGTGTGCGGAGGTAGTCCTCATCGAGGACTGAACCAGTCTCGACCTTCCATTCGGTGTCAGCCGGGTCGTTCATCTGCTGGAGCTGTTCGGTGCAGGCGACGGATTCGGGGTCGTAGTCGAATGAACGTACGGCGGCACCCAGCCTGCGCGCAGCCAGGCTGAAGAGCCCACTGCCAGATCCGACATCGAGGAATCGCTTGCCGCGCAGGTCATCTACTTTGAGCATGCGCTGAAGCGATAGCGTTGCCTCCATGATCCGCGTGTCATTCAGGTCACGAAGGAATCTCGCCCAGTTGCTTCCGAACGCGAAGCGGTCACCGGAATTCAGTTCCTTGGTATGTTGACCGCGCATGACGGAAGTCGATGTTAACACTGGGGCGCGGATGAGTGCGGTAAAGGATTCTGCATCGACCTGCCTAGTCGGCGGAGTGTCGGCTTCCGCATCGGAATTCATTCCAAGCGATGTTTTGCGTGCCCTCTTGATGCACGTCGAGCCAGAGCGGGTTACGCCAAGTGCATCTAGGTAGACTTTTCGCGTATCGGGAACGGTGGAAGTCAGCACACCGAATCACAACGGGGTTGATCGCAGTTGCCATGTTCCTCTTTGTGGCCAAGGCGATCGCTGCAGGCAAGGAAGCCGTGGTCGCGCAAGTATTTGGTACGAGCGCTGCACTTGAGGGCTACCTTTTTGTGTTCACGCTCTACTTGGTGATCTCCTCGACAGGCTACAGCGTGATGTATGCCTTGATTGTCCCGCTACTCGCAGCAAAAGGTGTCTCGTGGCAGAGCAACCGACAATTTTGTAGTGAGACACTGGGTGTCGTTCTTGCTCTCGGTCTTGGGTTGGGATTCGTGTCCGCTCTTGGCATCAATGCGTGGCTGATACATGGACGTACCGGACTTTCTCCCGAGTGCGCAGCGGCCGCACTCGCCGCAGTTTGGCCGTTGTCGGTGATTGTTCTGCTTGGACTCCTCGCAGGTCTGATGTCGACATTCATCATGTCTGCGGGAGGTCACGCCAATACGCTCTTCGAGGCCGGTCCAGCGATCGGCATCGCCGTTGCAGTGATTGTTTGGCCTGAGGCATCCATCGGGCCTTTGGTATTCGGCACCATCGCTGGCTACTGCTTGCAACTGAGTTGCCTTGCCTGGTTGCTGAGGAATAGCAACTCCCTGTCCACGCCTGTTCTCCGGTTCAATTCTCCGCTATGGCGAGATTTGCAGTTAACGTTGGCGCTGGTGATTCCCACTTATCTCCTCACCGGGCTTGGTGGCGCGCTGGATCTCTATTTCGCCTCTGGACTTGAGCAGGGGAGCATCGCTTCGATGGGTTACGCCAACCGGGTCATGGCACTCTTTCTTGGCTTGCTCGCGACTGCGGTTGGCAGGGCGGCGTTGCCCAGTCTCTCGTCAACATACGCAAACGATCCGGTCGACACTACAAGAGTGGCGATTCGATACGCTTGGATTTTGGGCTTGGTAGGTATCGTCACCTTCGTGCTGGTCGCCTTTGGCTCACATCGAATCGTCTCGCTGATGTTTCAGCGCGGTGCATTCTCCGACACGGATACCGATAGGGTCTCGGATGCGTTGGTAGTTTCGGGATTACAACTACCATTTTACGCAGCGGGGCTGGTGATATTGAGCCTTCTCACTGGCGCAAGGCGTTATCTCGCGATACTAGTAGTTACATCCTTGGCCCTCGCGACAAAGGTCGGAAGCGCATCCCTGCTTGTCCCGCTCTTTGGATTGCAAGGTCTCATGGTGAGTAATGCAATCATGCATGCCACCACACTAGTTGGTAGTTCGGTAGCGGTTATTGCAACTCATCGGACGCGACCCATCGTCACTCGTTCGTAATTGGAGCTCGAACCAATGAATCCGACTGTCATCAGCGTGGCCCGTAGTATTGCCAGATTGACACCCTCGTCTACCGCGCGCCTTTGGATGCTCAATGCCTACTTCAAAATGATTCGAGGGAAGCAGACCATCGCGACGAGGGACGGAATCACCTATAGCCTCGACCTAAGTGAGATGATCGACGCTTGCATTCAGGTGGGCGCATATGAATGCGACGTCCAGCAGGCGATTGGCGCGCTCTACCAGCCAGGGACAATCGCGCTTGATATCGGCGCCAACGTGGGAGCACATGCGCTTCCGCTCGGTAAGATTGCTGGAATTGGGGGCGCGGTGTACGCGTTTGAGCCAACCTCCTACGCCTTTGCCAAACTTGCGGCGAATATCGCTCTGAATCCGACCCTGAATGTCCGGGCATTCCGTGTCGCGCTCTCTGATAAAAACCAGAAGGATGTCGAAATCGATTTTCGATCAAGCTGGCGCACGGATGGGTCGCAAGCGGAGGGCAGATGCATCGTCGACTTTGTAAAGCTTGATGACTGGATGGTTGAGCACCGCGTCGGCGCACCAATCTCGTTCATTAAGATAGATGTCGACGGCAACGAATACCCCATATTCATCGGAGGTCGCGACACGTTGCTACGTGATCGGCCAGACATCGTCATGGAGGCAGTGGGACCGCATTTTGACAGTGACGCTACCAATCCGATTCTTTGGCTATGGCGCCACGGTTGGAGATTCTATGCGCTGAAGTCGAACAAGAAGTACGAATCGATACACGAGATCAGATGCCAGCTTCCAGTCAACGACCCGGGAATGACAAAGTCAATCAATTTGATCGCTCGGCATGAACGCCCGAAAGGCACCAAGACTGACCGTTGAGGCAGAGCGAGGCCCCATGCCACAGAATGAAGAATGGCTTGGGCGGCTTGACCTCTCGAGTTTCGTCAATTCCTACGATCGGTTTGGGGTCATATCCGGATTGGTCAAGTCTGGCTGCATTCTAGTTGTTGGCCCAGGTCAAGGGTTGGATACCTTGGTACTGAAGTGGCGAGGAAACGAGGTGACAACGTTCGACATCGACAACACTCTCCGCCCGGACGTGTTGGGGAGCATCCAAGACCTGTTGAAGGTTTCTGACCAAAGCTTCGACTTCATCACTGCCGCCCACGTGCTTGAGCATCTTCCGATTGGATATCTCGACGATTGCCTAAAAGAGATGTCTCGTGTAGCGAAGTACGCGTTGATCTATCTGCTGGTGAATGGTAGGCATTTGCAAATTCGAGTGAAACCTGGCCTGAGGGGCTGGCACTGGTCCTGGGGATTCGACTTGATCAATTGGATGCGACGGCCCAGCGGCGAGCAGTTGGAGTTCATGTCTGGCCAGCATTACTGGGAGGTTGGCCTGAGGGGCTTCACCATGCGGCGCATACTTCAGCGCATGGGCAAGCGTTTTAAGGTGGTAGAAGCGTATCGCAATGTTGACTGGACACCAAGCATGAATTTCGTACTCAAGTCGAACTACGTCAAATGAATGCAGAATCCTCCCCATGAGATGCATTGTCTTTGACATTCATAGCGACCATCTGACCACGTTGTCGACAAGGTCGCATGAAGTGGCTTTCTTCAATCCGCTTACGTATCTAAATCCTGAGGCATTGGCCTCGACTAGTGCGCTGGTTCAGTTGCATCGCAAGCAGGACCGCAGGACGCGTGGCTTTCTGCAGGCAGTGAAGGCGCAGTTGAAGGAAGGGCAATTCGAGGTCATCTGTGCGCACCAAAGTGTGTTTCCGCCAGAGTGGCTGATCGAGGAATGCCACGAGCAGCGTCGTGTGCTCGGGTGTTTTGACGATCCACAGGCGACCTATACGCGCACACTTCCATCCATTGTTGGTTACCACGGTGCGTATTACTGCAGTCCGAGCTATTCCAACACACAATTTACGCGGGAGGTGTTTCGGTCATTCGGCATACTTCACACTCACTGGTTCCCTCTCAGCTACGCGAACTTTTCGCCTGGACACTGCGTCCAGGTGTTAAGTGGCATTGACGGACGCGCAAACAAAGTTATCTACGTGGGCAAGTGCTATGGAAGCAAGGTTGACCGCATTGCAGTGTTACATCAGCGCTTAGGTACACGGCTTGTGGTCCACGGCAAGGACTGGCCACTTGCGGGTGCGGCAGGATTTCTCGCGCCTCTGCGCGGCCGACGCTTTTTTCCTCGCTGGGTTCGGCCAATTTCTGAGTCGGAACGACGGCGCATGTATTTGAAGTGCAAAGTTGGATTTAACATGCATCTCGGTAATCAGGAAGAGACCGGAAATATGCGTATGTATGAAACAACAGCACACGGACTTGTGCTGCTCTGCGACGCTTCTGCCACAGGCGCGCACGCGAACATTTTCGAGCCTAATGTTGAAGCACTATTCTATTCCAATATAGAGGAAGCAATCGAATTGGTTGAGCGTTGTTTTGTCGATAAGATGTTCGCTCGGAACATTGCATTGGCTGGTTTCGCCCGATGTCGGGACCATTACGCGTTTACCAATGTCTTGGACGAATTGATTTCATGGGCTGGAGAGATCCCGATCGTTCAAGCAGGTCTGGTGCGCTGCACGGTTGCCTGAGGTGCCCGTCTGGGACTCGAGGTCACGGTGCACGGCACCATGAAGAAGCCATGACACAAGACGTCTTCAGCGGCGAAGCGAGCGCGGAGCGGACGGAGGCCTCCGCTAGGTCTATCCCCCGACTGCGGGCGCTGTTCCAGCCGCCGCAAGACCGGCTCGTCTGCGGAGAGCCGCTCGACGCCCTCTGCTGAGCGATTGTCGTCACGCACGGCAAGCTCACCGAGTAGTGTGAGGAGGCGCTCGCCGGCACGCAGGTCGGGCTCCAGTCGCGCAAGCCCGACCACTGCGACGGCTTCATCCACGACGAAGGGCCATATCCGGCGACCAGGCTAACCTCCCCCTGAAGCCGTACCAGGCTGGATGTCGGTATCCGCCGCATGTCAGGAGGCCAGGTGGTAGGCAAGCGATTCAAGGCCGAGGAGCTCGTCTACAAGCTGCGTCAGGCGGACGTCGAGCTCACCCGGGGGAGCTCGGTGGCGGCGGTGTGCAAGCTGCTGGGGATCACGGACGCCACGTACTTCCGCTGGCGCAAGGAGTACGGCGGGATGAAGGTCGACCAGGCGAAGCGCCTGAAGGCGCTCGAGCAGTAGAACGCGCGGATGAAGCGGCTGTTGGCGGACGCGGAGCTCGAAAAGGCGACCCTCAAGGAGGCCGCCAAGGGGAACTTCTGAGCCCGGCGCGCCGCCGGGCTGCGGTCGAGGAAGTCCGGCGCACACTGCCCGAGGTGAGCGAGCGCCGGGTATTACGCGTGCTCGGGCAGCCGCGGGCGGTGCAGTGCTACGCGTCGCGTAGTCGCGACGACGAAGGGCCGCTGACGGGGCTGATCGTCGAGTTGGCGTCGGTGTACGGCCCGTACGGGTCTCCGCGGATCACGGGAATGCTGCGCAACGAGGGCTGGAACGTGAACCACAAGCGGGTGGAGCGGATCTGGCGGCAGGCGGGCCTGAAGGTGCCGAGGAAACAGCCTCGCCGCGGCAGGCTGTGGCTGAACGACGGCAGCTGCGTGAGGCTGCGGCCAGAGAGGAAGGACCACGCGTGGGCGTATGACATCGTCCTGGCCCGAACGCACGAGTGGCTGCCGCTGCGGCTCCTGGTGGTGGTGGACGAGAGGACGCGCGAGTGCCTGGCCATCGAAGTGGCGAGGCAGCTGGGCTCGGACGACGTGCTGGAGCGGCTCTCGTGGCTGATGGCCACGCGCGGCGTGTCGGACCACGTGCGCATAGACAACGGCAGCGAATTCACCGCGACGGCGGTGCGGGAGTGGCTCGGGAAGGTCGGGGTAAAGCCGCTCTACATCGAGCCTGGCAGCCCGTGAGAGAACGGCTACGTGGAGAGCCTGAACGGCAAGCTGCGGGACGAGCTGCTGAACGGCGAGATCTTCAACACGGTGGCCGAGGCGCGGGTGCTGATCGAGCGCTGGCGCGAGCACTCCAACCGTGCGCGCCCGCACAGCGCGCTCGGGCACCGCCCGCCGGCACCGGAGGCGATCGCTGCTAGTGCGCCCTCCGCTTCACTTCAGGCCGTCCAGCAGCGGCTTCCGAATCGGACGACTACTGCGTAGCCTGCGTAACTAATTGGATCAATCAGCCGGGTAAGGTCAACGTCTCGTCAAAGCTCATCCGCTCGCCCACTTTACGGTCCAATACGACTGTGCGAACAGGCACACACCGCATACAACAACGCGATAAGGAATGCTAAAACGAACAAAGACCAATGCCACCCACGGCATTGTGATCGGCAGTAATCGCTGCAGGCCAAGTCCGAGCGGTCCACCGGAAACGATTATCAAAAGCACCATCAAGACAAAAAGCGTCAGACGATCTGCTTGATTGCGAGCACTTGCTAGCAAACCCAATACGAACAAAGTGAGGCAAAAGACCATCACGCTGATTGAGTAATCCTGAGGCACTGATCGATTCAAGGCGCTGTCGATTGCAAGTGGCAAAGCGACGCCTCCGCAGAGGAACACCGCTGATGAAGAGGCAATATGAGATGACCTTGGGGAGAGTTTATCGCAGGATTTCTCGATGAACACGGCACTAAGCCAGAGCAAGATTAACAGTACCGCCATGGAGTGTATTGACATCGAAACGACAGCGAGCAGCATGGCAGTGACAGCCGAGTTGGACCTGAATGCTGCCAGGAGTACTGCTCCAGCGCACGCGCTTCGAATCTGCGTGTCGAACAAATCGATTTGCATAGGAACAAAGAGCAGTGGAAGTAGTCGTATTGAAACGCTGAGAACACTCACTGCATATACGGTCGCCGTTAGGAACGACAAAAGTCCTAGGGTCGACTTGAAGCCCCCCAGTACTGAGGCAGCGCCTTCGACGGCGCGGTACCACAGTGCGTGGTCAACGACGAAATCAAGCCAGTGATGTTCACCTAGGTGGCCATATTGGCCTGACTCAAACTGCTGCAACAGAACAAGCCTGTCATTCCATCCTGCGCCTTCTGATCTAACTAGATCCCAAGAGACAGTGGCAATCAGGCCCGCTGACGCTGTCGCAATCAATAGTCTCGACGGCTGACGAGCGGTTGAACTTTTGCCTCGCGAGAATCGCACGTCAACCGATTGATTTAAGACCTAAGTTGCGCTAACAAAGCCGTAGGATAGACGGGCGTCCGATGATACTTATGTTGGCAAGTCTACACAACATGTCCCAGGCGTAGTGCGACGGCGCAGTGGCTTCTCGAAGCTCAGAGCGGGACCCTCAGAGACCATATGGATCGATTAGCCTTTCTTATTCCTACGCTGGGTCGCGGCGGCGCGGAGCGGGTAATCAGCTCATTGAGTACCTACCTTTGCCGAGTAGTACCGACCGTGGTCATCGCTTGGGACGGGAAGCGCCGTGCATATGACTTTGATTGCGAAGTGATAGATGCCGAGCTACCTGCGGAGCGAGCGTGGATTGGGAAGATAGTGCGCCAGAATCAGCGGAAAAACAAGATCGCCAAGTTGATTCTGCAGCTTGGCATAACACGTGTAGTTTCCTTCACGGAGTCTGCGAGTATCCCTCTACTGCGTGCGCGGGAGTTGATTGGTGAAGGGGTTCACATTTCGGTCGCCGTTCGTACCGCGCCGAGTTACTTTGGTTCACTTCAGCGATGGCAGATGCGGCAGCTGTATCCTCGGGCTGATTCGATTGTGCTGCAGACCGTTGCTGGCCGTGATGGACTGGTGAACGAATGGGGGCTTCGAGCGGAAAAATGCCGTGTCATTCCTAATCCTCTTGACCCACAGTTTCTTGGACCGCTTCCAGCGCATTCGTCGAGAATCCCTGGTCTCGTTGTTGCGGTTGGGCGGTTGGAGGCGGAGAAGCGATTCAGAGATCTGATTTCGGCTTTCGCCGATCTGCCAAGGAATCAGGCATCACGACTTGTGATTGTGGGGGCGGGCAGCGAACTTCGCGCGCTCACCAAGTTCGCTCAAGAAAGGCACGTGTCAGATCGGGTTTGCTTTGTGGGACCAACTTCAGATGTGATTTTTTGGCTAGATCGATGCTCGCTGTTCGTACTTTCTTCGGGATTCGAGGGTTTTCCGAATGCGCTCGCTGAGGCAATGGCCCGGGGATGCGCGGCGGTAAGTACTGATTGCGAAACCGGCCCATCCGAAATGATTGAGCACGGCGTGTCTGGGTTGCTCGTACCCGTCGGTGATGTCGTTGCGTTGTCAGGTGCAATGCGACAAGTTCTTGACAATGTAGGGTTTGCCTCGCAGCTGGGTACGGCAGCTCGCCGGACTGCAGAGAAGTGGTCGGTTGAAATGGTCGCGCCGTTGTGGCTTTGAGCGATCTGTCGGTCATCTTCTAACGGCCTTTGCCTGAACTGTGAGATATGTGGCGGGTACCTCCGTCCGGCGCGTCGTCAAATGGCGTGATGCTGCTTTTTCCGATTGACGATCTGCACACTTCCGATTCCACCGCATCCTGTTTCTGAGGCATGTTGAGGTTGGTAGTCACGCGGCCTGCCCGAGGAGGTTGCGTCGGTGTGCTGCGGGCGTCCGATGGGTGCTCCCTCCGATGATCCAGTGGTTGTTGAAGCGGTGGGCGAAGTCGAGGAGCGGCTAGTTGAGCTCCTCGCCGGTGCGGAATTGGTGCAGCCAGAGCAGCTGCTCCTTCAGGGGCCGTATGAATCGCTTGACTCAATCGTTGCCTTCGGGCTGGCGGACGTAGGACGGGCTCGACTCGATGCCAAGGGTCTTGAGCTCGTCCTGGAAGGCGCGCGAGACGAACTGGCTGCCATGGTCGTGGCGGAGCTTCAGGCCCTGTGTAATCGTGTCCTCGTAGCGTCCCTCCGTGAAGTGGATCGCCTCGTGCACCAAAGCAGTTCTTCCCGGTGGCTGCGGCTCGCAGTAGGGATGTAGAGCCTGAGCGAAGCTCGGGCCTTGATCGGCGCGGGGTATCGTCTGTCCGTGATGGCGTTGCGTACAGCTGGATGTGTTGCGGCCTTTGTCGTGGCTGGCGTTACGGTGCTGCCGCTCGCTGCGGCGCGCGTATCGAATCCGGCGGCAGCCTCCCTGCCGCTGCATGATGCGCCCGCGATCGCGAATCACGCAGATTCCCAATCCACACCGCCTGCGCTCACATCAAGCCTCCGCACCCACTGCCTGGATTGCCACGACGGTGCACGCGGGAAGGGGGGCTTTGACCTGAACACGGTGCTCGATGGCGCGCAGCCGTCGGCGCTGCGTGCGATCCGCGCGCGCCTGGTGCGACAGGACATGCCG
>SXGQ01770490.1_pt1 | contig 16278 bp, 21 predicted proteins | sample 3178371 | NCBI WGS metagenome assembly SXGQ01 (sample SAMN11356859, study PRJNA531348) | freshwater metagenome | isolation source: freshwater sample F1-20 | place: China: Fuxian Lake, Yuxi | collected 2017-12-25
CTGGAGCAGCAAATACTGGTGCGGCAGTTAATACAACGGCACCAGCAAGAAATGAACGAATAACCATAAAAATTTTTAGTGTGAAATGTTAAGAGACTTACAGGTGTCTCAATACCTATTTATTTTAGCATTGGGTGGATTCCCTGTCAACTCTCTGGTGGGGGTTGTGCGGCAGAATTTTCGGTTATCCGACCCAGGTATGGATCATAGTTCATATAATCCTTGATGTCAATATTGGCACCACTTTGTTGCCAATAGTTCAATAATGCATCATGAGGGCCTTTGTGAAAAACGCTAAGATGTTCTTGATGAATAGTTGATCCCAATTTCAAATTATAAAGAAATAGGGGTATTGTATAAGTTTTGCCTGTTTCCAGAATAGTATCTTCCGAAACTGCTCTTGGTTTTACATCATTATCAAGTTTATACTTATCACCACGAACATGATGTTTCATCATTTTTGCAGCATGATGTCTACTAATTAAATAAATTGCAGCAGAAAAATCATTTATAAACTTAAGATGCAATTTCACATGAATATCACCAGTACAAATAGTGGTAAGTTGAACGCAATCCCAATCATATGGTACTAATGAAAAAAAATCGTTCCAACAAAAATTCCAATATTTTGCAATATCAAAATCTACATCATCTTCAACAATTAAACAATAATCATCACAAGTTTCTTCATAAAAAGTTTTAATAGCCTTAAGGTGTGACATACAACATCCCAATTCATTTTGGGATACATTATCTGGAATTTTTCCTTTTAGATAAGAAGATACATCATCCTCTCTACCATCAAACCCAGAAATACGAGTGTGATTTTTTATTTCCCAATAATTAAATTGGTTCTCCATATATTCACGACGATGAATATCGGCATCTAAATTTAACCAATAAACATGAGGAATACCTTTCAATTTGTATGAAGATTTATTTTTATCAAGCATTAATTCTTGTCCATTCATTAGGGATCAAATCTTTTGTATCGTGATCTTTAGTGTATCCAGTTTTACCAAACCATTGAACTGGTGCAATGACTTTTTTATTTTTGTTTGAAGATAACCAAGCTCCCCACCAAGAGAATGATGAGTTTGCAATAATAAAATCTTTACAAAGTGACATCAAGCAGAGATCAACCCTATTATCTGTATTTTCAGAAATTATAAATCGATCACCAGAAAAAATCTCTTGTTCCTGACACCAAGCAGGGTCATCGGAAAATATAATTACATTTTGTTCATCATTAAAATATTTTAATGCTGCCTCATAATAATCTAAATTGCAAAGAGGATGATTTGTACTATTGGTAACATAGTCAGTACGACGGACATGCAAAGCAATAGGATTATCAACAGAGGAAATCATTTCTTTACAAGGATCAAAAATTTCTTTTTTAAAAGTAAAGTCATCACGAATTTCACTTTCAATGTGTTTGAAATATTTTTCTGACTGAAAATACCCATGCAGGCATACATGATCTGGACAGAGAATAAAAAGTTCTTCATCAAAATGAAAAAATCTTTCATTTACCACTGGAGCATGTCCTTTATTTAAAATCCCCACATTTACTCTCAAATCAAAACTATCAAAGAGTTCTGTCCGAAGCATATTACCAATTCCATCATCCACTGCATCAGTATGATTAGGAATAATAATGTCTGTTCCAATGTTTTTAGCAATCCCTTTAAGAGAAGCATATTGAAACATTTGATTTGCCAAACGTCCCATTCTTCCAAGAGCATTAAATCCTATCATTTCAATTGTGTTTTTCGTGTATTTAAATAGTCCTGATTTTCATAATACTTCACTAACTGATCTTTGTCAAGTGTTTTAATAGTATTCCACAAACTCCAATTATTATTAAAATTGGGATTACTAAACCAAGAGTTATGAGTTCTACTGTGCTCTAGATGATAAACATAATCATCAATTCGAGCAATACGATTACCAAGAATGCTCATGCGATAATAAAATTCATCATCTTCACATCCCCATGATATAAAGTTTTCATTCATCATATAACAATCAATATATTTTTGACGATTAATAAATTGAGTCCAACCAATAGTAGAGTTTGATAATGTTCTGTTTTTATCTAGAACAGAAGTATCCAAAGTATTTACAAACTTCTCATAGATTTTCACATTGTAATCTGATCTCCACTGATAGGTGCCACAACCATAAGGATACACTACATCTGCTTGATCATCATTAATCATACTATATGCTTGATGATATGATGAAATGGGAAGAATACAATCTGTATCATAATTAGCAACAACCTTAGTGTTCGATGCAACTATCAAATCGTTTAATACTTTACTTTTACAAAATAACGAATCATTATTTTGTTCATACAAATAAGTTAGATTTTCAATGTTTACATACTTTCTAATTTCAGGTATTGCCTTTAACTGAAAAGTTGGACGACCAGAAACTTCCTTAACAATTATTTTTGCTGGTACATGTCTTAACAAATATGATACAGAAGAAATGATATTTCTAAGTCTATCTTCAGTCTCAATTCTTGTTGGAATAAGAAACGTTAGGTCCATCATTTCTGAATTCTTTTCTCAGGAATTTTTTCCACAATCCATTCTTTTGGAATCAAATCTTTTAAGTTATTAAAAGAAAGTTTTGAACCGAACCAGGGTGTTTGTGTGATAACTTTCTTATTTGGATTTGATTGTAACCAAGCTCCCCACCAGGATAAAGAACTATTAGCAATGATTGCATCATTACATAGCGTCATTAAACACAAGTCATAATAAGGAACTAGAGAAGTTTCCATTTGACCTGCACCATTTAGGGTTTGGTGAGAATAATAAACTCTGGTTTCTGAAAGATAGAAACGATCACTCTTGAATAATTGCTGATCTCTTACCCAATCTAAATCATCAGAACATATTAGAACTGGGCGGTCATTATTAAAATGCTTATCTAAAAGATATTCATAATGTTTTATTGTTGGAATTGGATACCAATCTGGACGACCAACATTATCTCCTCTACGAATATGAAGGAGAATAATATCATCATTAAACTGATCTATAAACTCTTTGCAAGGTTCATAGATTTCATCCTTAAATTCAAAATCCTCTCTAATTGATGATGCAATTCCTTTGAAGTACTTTTCAGTTTGACGATATCCATCAATATTAATATTATCAGGACAATTGATAAACAGTTCCTCATCAAAATCAAATCCAGGCTCATCGTGAGTTGGACCATTAATAATACTTGTGTATTTTAAATTCTTAAGTTTAAAGGCATCAAACAGTCCATAGTTGGCATAGTTTGGAGTGTCCTCTGAAGGAATACACCAATCAAGATTATTGTTTGCAGCAATTCCTCTGAGTGCTGCGTACTGGAACATCTGGTTCCCCAGACGGCCATTTGTTCCAAGGCGATTATATCCTATCATACATTTACAATAAAAATTTGTTCAGAAATATTTTCCTTTATGTCTACAAATTTAACTCTGTCATTATACTTTGAAACTAAAGTATCGTAAATTTGATCGATCACTCTCTTATCATTATGAATATAAACAGTGTGTCCTCTATCCAATAAATCAGTGCATAGTCGATACTGTTGACTTTCAGTTAGAATATCAGTGCCTTTTTTATATGTGATGTAATCAAAATAAAAAGGTAGTTTACTTGCATTCATACTCTCATAGAACTTGCAGACAAACTCTGCGTGTTCGTTATTGATTCCGTCTGTAACAAAACCAAGATTATATGTCACACCAAGATTTTTTGCAAATGCAGCAAAAGCTCTGTTGTCTCTGGGGAGACAAGGCCCACCATATCCTAATCCATAATTCAGATAACGTCTTCCAACACGAGTATCAGAACCAATCGCTCCTAAGACGCTAATAACTTCATCTCCACAACCAGACATAGTTAAGACATCACCAAGCATATTGGCATAACTAATCTTAGTTGTCAGATAACAATTAACTGCAATTTTTGTGATTTCTGCAGCGGTTGTTGACATCGTGCAGACAATTGCTCTGCTAGTTTGAATTTTTTCGTAGAGTTTACGAATGTCAGAAATAATTGGACTATCAGATCCAACCTCAACATCATAACCAAGCAATACCATATCAGCATTACGTAAGTCATTAATAATTGTTCCTTGTGCTATAAACTCTGGGTTATAAAAAACTTTAATGTTTTTAGGAAGTTCTTTTTTGAACTTCTCACAATCTCCAGGATTAACGGTACAACCGACCACAAAATATTTTTTATCAATAACTTCATCAAATTCTTTTACAACGTCCCAGACAGATGAAACATCATAAGAACCATCAGGAAGAGACGGAGTTGCAACAAGAATATAAATTAAATCACACTGTTCAATAACTTCTTTATTACTTACAGTCGCTCTAAAGTTAGTTGCCTTACGTAGAAGAATATCTACTTCTGGTTCATTTGTATCAATTTTTCTTTGATTAAGTTGATCTACATATTCTTTTTTAATATCTGAAACAAGAACATCGTATCCAGCTTCTTCACAAAGAAGAGCAAAACAAATACCAAGTCTTCCTGCGCCTATGAGTCCAATTTTCATAACTTAAATGTAGGAATGGGGTTCATTTTATGACTATTAATACTAGAAAATTTCAGAAGAGGTTCTAATCCAGGACCCTCTCCAGTCTCCATTGCTCTTTCTAGTTCTGCGTATGTAGCACCAATCTGATCTTCATCAGTTCGTCCATCATCCCAGAGACCATCTGTAGGGGGTGCAGAGATAATTCTCTCATCGATACCCAAGTATTCTCCAAGCATCCATACTTCAGTTTTATAAAGGTCTGCGATAGGAGCAATGTCAACTCCACCGTCACCATATTTAGTATAGAATCCTACACCATAATCTTCTACTTTATTACCAGTTCCAACAACAATACCTCCGACAGTTCCCGCAACTTGATACAAAGTCACCATACGAAGTCTTGAGCGGCTGTTTGCAAGAGCGTGTTTATCGGAACCAAACTCTCTCATTGTAAATTGAAACGTGTCGAAGACTTTGGTTAGATCAAACTTCTGATCGATAACATTACTAAAGTTTGATTGCAACCATTCAAGATGAGTATCTGATAGATTTTCCTGTTCTGGATTTTGATGAATAGGCATCCCAAGAACATATGTCGGTAGCCCAGTAGATGCTGCGAGAGTTGATACTACAGCAGAATCAATACCTCCAGATACACCAACAACAAATGCTTTAATACTTGGGTTTTCTAAAACATAATCACCCATCCATTTTACTATTTTATTTTCTAAATTTTTATAATCAGAAATTCTATTCATCTTTAATTTTGATAGATTGTGCTTCCAACAAAAATCTTAAACTCCCAGGGATGTTTCTGAACTCTAAGATTGTTTATTTTAATTGAATTATAACCCAGAATTGCATCAGGTGTAAAGGTTGGACATCCAGACTCTACAATTTTTTGTAGATTTAAATACGTAGTTGAATACTTATCCATAACTTTAGATCCACCAAATGCAATAATATCTAAAATTGCAAAATCTTTAACTCTTGTTTGTATCCAATCTTGTCCTGGAATTACATTAAAAACGTGAAGAGCATCTTTATCATAATGAGAAATATCCCCAAATGATTTTATAAAAGTTACATCTGTTCTCATTCTTACAACATAATCATACTCAAAATCATTTTCTATTTCGTATTGTCTTTTGAGTTTTATTGCTTGCTCTATCCCATAAAACATAGAAATTTGATTATCTTTTTGATGAGTTTGATGCCACTGTGGATTCCAAGTATCTTTAAACATGTGATCGAAAGATTTTGGATTTTCGTAAATTACTTTTTTTGGGTTCCAATGTTGAGAAATCCATTCTTTCAAATTAGAATCAGGCCAGGTTCCCTGCCCTACATCATTTCTAAAATTTGTACCAACAAGATTTTCATCAAACCAAAGATGTGCAAAAACATCAACATTATCTTGCCCCAACCCAAAAAAGTCTTGATGATTTTTTAAACACTCTGCATAATTACGAGGACGACCAGAGTAACATAAAGCAACTTTTGTCATTTTTTTAAAATATAAGATGGATAATCAGTACAAACGGCAAAGGCATTATTAAAACATGTAGTATCAGTCAAACCAATAATATCTTCTTTATTTATTAAAGGTATAATAACATTATTATCAATCTTCATTGAAAGATCATGCAACCATATCTTTCCAGTTGTTGTATAAGTAAACGCATCATTGATATGGCAGAAAGAATGATATGCCCAACATTCAACTGCCGCTTCTATATTTTTACAATGTATCCAAAGATGATGTCTTCTTTTATCTAACCAATTATGATCAATTTTATATTGAGGTTCATCATGTCCCAACCAAAGTTCACCACCAATTGAACGAACATCAATTTCTACATGATATCCGTTACCAATCGCACAATCAATATAACTGGGACGATTTTCCTTATCTGGAACAGGACCACGAATGTTTCCTCTATGAGAAATAATTTTCACAGTTCTTCAATCCTCAATGCTTTATCTTCAATAAACAAATCATAAAATGGTTTATCTACTCGCAACTCATGATACTTTGCACCCCACTCAGCAAGTTGTTGACGTGTAAGTTCTGTCCAATCAATTTGCTTTCTACTACCACGAGCAGTCCAATAAACTATTGTATGACCTTCATCGTAAAGTTTATTAATCTTTTCGATATTTTCTTTTATTGGTTTTGCTTTTGTATAATCATGCACTATACCAAAATCAACTGAAGTTTCTCTGTGGCAAATTGTTTCATCAATATCAACATAAATGACTTTCATTGATACATATTTCTCCTATAATTTTCATTTGGACAATTATCAACATCGACAACTTCTTTATTAGAGAAAAACTTAACTCCACCCAAAAGTTTTGCTCCCACAAAAATATCAGCAGATTTTTCACACATTAAAGTTGCAGCGGCGCAGTCTTTTTTAGATGCAGATGCTGTGATTATACCATGATTTTGAAGAAGAATCAACTTTGGGAAAAATCCTTCACGCTCAACAAAAGTAGATACATGTTTTTCAACCAGTTTTAGAATTGCCTCTCCTGGAGGTGCATAAGGAACTACACAAGACTTAGTTCCATTTCTTACAATCTGATCAGGAAACCATCGGTGATTTGCAAACTGATATAACTGATTAGAACAAAGAATTTTAGTTGTGTGTGGTGGGTGAGTATGTGCAATAAAATTTATCTCTGGAAATGTTCTCATAATCCAAGCGTGAAACGAAGTCTCAATACTTGCCTTCTTATGAGAAGGATCTAACTGAACTCCATGTATATTACATAACGTCAAGTCCTCCTCGGATAGAGTATAAAGACTTGTTCCACTTGCCTTAATTAAAAAGGTATTCTCTCCGGTTCTTACAGATACATTACCCTCACCACAGATGGTGTATTCACTAATCTCTCTTGCTAGTTTTAATATTTCAGACATTGTTAAGAAATGTTTTAAGTTTATTTAGATTCACCTTCCAAGGCGAGTTAAGACCACCAGAAATAGAAAGAGCACCATCACTCTCTACACTTTCTTCTACCTTCTCAACAAACTCAGTATCATTAAAATGATGAAGTTGAGTATGTATCATTGAATACTCAAAGCGAGTATTGATATCAAAGAACAGTGGGCTATTGATTGAAATGACCTTAGTTTCGGGAGGTGAGAAGAGTACATTACAAATACCACCACCAATAGGACCAGCAACATACTTTGTAGAGTTGAACAGTCCAATCTTTTCTTTCATCGTCATATTCTCACAGAAGACCTCTTCATATCCCTGAGACTTAAAGAGTTCTGCTACCTCATCTTCATTTACACAACGTCGGCGTTCTGTATAGTTAGTGCCAATATTTTTAAAGTTATTATGTAACCAAGTTCTACGTGAGATATAGATCTTCTCTGGTCCTTGGTAGTCTCCCTTCATACGGTTGATGATATCAAATACTCCTGAATGTGGTGGAGTGTTTGATAAACCATTGTGAGTCAACGAAGAACCAACCACAACCGTATTATATAAGGTATCTGGATTAAGAAATACCACATCCTTCCTACCAACCCCTAGGAGTTCCAGACACTCCCATACGAAGGGATACAAGTCATCTTTACCCTCAGGAGGACTTACAAGAAGTTTTAGATCAGGGTGAATCTCTTTCTCATTAAAGTATGAGTAGAGATAAGGCAAGGTATCGTAGATGAAATGATAGTAGTTCGCCATATTATACACAAAGTAAAATACGGGAACTGAGCAGAAGTTCTTGAAGATCATTGGAACTTCAACTTCATACTTCATACTGTCTTCATAAACTGTCCCACGATCAAGAGACATAAACATCTCTTTAGTAGGTAATGAAAGTTTTCCAGTTTGATGAGAGTAAATGAGTGGTTGTGGATAGTGCTTTGAAAGACCAGCAAACTGAACTGAAAAGAAATATGCAACTTCTATGTCTCTACCATTTTTGTCCTTTTCTACAATAAGTCTTGTTCTTCCAGAATTCCAATATTCAATTGGTAAAATAGTCTTTTGCGTACTCATATGGGTGCCAGTCAACTTTATTAAAAAATCTTTGCCAGTATTCGTAAGTCCTTAAATCGTTAGGAGCTCCCCAACAAATATAATTGTCTATCTCAAAATTTTTAACTTTATATCCTAATGAAATTGCTTCATTGAGCATACTATCGACATAAAACTCACCGTTAGTCCTTACATCATTTTCATATAATGATTTCAAAGAACTAAAGAACACTTCTCTAGAACGGAAAAACATTGTTCCAGTAATTGCAAATTCTTTTAATGGGTCAGTTCCTCTGAATTTTTTAACATCAACACGACTTACATTACCATCATCATCACAATTAACCCAAGAATATGCTTCTGGTTGTAGATAGCTTGTATAGTTATTTCTATAAGTCCATAATATTATATCATTTTTTTCATCATTTACCAAGTCTATAAACTTGTCAGCATCATAAAACACACCATTATCGCAGGCAGAGACAAGTATAGATCCATCACCACAGTGCTCTACTATCTTCTCAGTTGTGCAAGCCTGTCCTTCCAAGACTTTATCAATCCACAACACTTCTCCTCCTACTGGATGTAGTGCTTTCTGTTCTCTCAAACAAGCATAGATTAACCTATCAGTTTTAGGTAGGCAACGAACTGCTTGCTCAAACATATTCTTATCATTAACTTGGATGAATGGTTTTGGTTGCTCATAACCCTCTTTAGAAAATCTGCTACCGGCACCTGCCATTGGAAGTGCAAGAGTGCAGTTTTCCAACTTAACTTCTTTCTGCCCCTCAAGTGCTTTACGATAATAGTTTGACCAACTATGATAAACATCTAAGTCAAAGGGAGTTCCCCACTGCAGCATATGAGGAACCTCATAAACTAAATTTATAAGTCCATCACGAATGAGTAAGTTGTAAACAAGACTTACATAATATTCACCGTTGATGTTGAGGTCTTCATCCATCAACTGCTTAAAGTATTTCTTAACATAACTTCCTTTCTTGAAATAATACGTTCCAGTGGAAGCAAACTCATCCATTTTATTATCAGTAAATGGTTGCTTCTCACGTATTTCTAATATCTTATTATCCTCATCAGTTTTACAGAAAGCATAATTATCACTTCCCAACATATGTGGATGAAATCCAGTATAACAAACTACGCATCCATCACATTCAGTTGAGTCTACAAATTCTTTAAAATGGAGATAATCCCAACACATTGAGAAATCGCAGTAGTTTACAATGACTTGCTCATCGTCATCAATCAACCGATCAAATTCATACACAGTAAATACGGGCCCTTTTTTGTGTCTGGGTATAATTACTATTTCTTTGTTCTTTACAAGTTTATCTAATACCTCAGTGATATTTGTTTCTTTTTCATGCTTATCATTGATAACAAATACAAACTCAGAATCTTTCGGGTATAAGTCAATGATATGTTCAATAACTGTCTTACCGTCTACTTCTATCAAATACTTTGGAAGATTGTATCCAACAGCAGTAAATCTACTGCTTAAACCAGACATTGGGATGACTATTTTCATTATAGACTTTTATAATTTGGAAGTATTTTTTCCTCTTTAAAGTTACTATTAGTGATTAAATTAATTTTATTTTTTACTTCAAACCTCTCATCATTTGTAAAATAAACAGATCTGGCTAACTCGATAAATTCATTATCAAATCTTTTTTTGAATTCAAATACTCTGATCTTATCTTCAATGTCCCAAAGTTTTTCATTGATATTTCTTAGATCATTAATATATTTTTCAGGGACCTCAAGTTGATTAACTATTTCTTCTAGGCAACTTAGTTCCTTTTGAATGTTTTCTAATTTATTACTATCCGAACACTTTTTCTTTTTGATTTCCAAAATAGTTAACTTATCAACTATTTCACCATCAGATACTTCAATTTTCATAGATCCAATTTGGGTTTCTGTAGACAAGTGCTACATTTCTATAGTATGTATTACTTTCTTCTTGAGTTCTTTTTTCATACATATGAAGTTTATTATTACAATACTTATCAATCAAATAACACAAAGAAGTTTCTACTGTATGAATTTCAAGAGCATTTTCTAGAGCACCAATCCAATCAAAGATATGAAATCCGTTTTTCTTATCTTGATCAATACTCATTGTATGAATTTTGATACTTGGATCAGTGTCCAATTGAATATTTCTAATTTTAGATTCTGTCCCAAAAGATTTATTAACTAAAACGTAATTACTATGAAGTTGATATGTATCAATTAATTTTTTCTCTCTCTCATAATTTCTAAAAATTTCAAAATGTTTTCTATAATCTTCAATAGGTATTGAAAGAAGATAGTATTTTGAAATCATTACAGAGCATTCTGGAAAATACCTATCAGCATAACTGAGAGGAAGATATAATTGATTATTTGTTTGGAAAATATTTATATCTTTATAGTGATCTTTAAGTGGAAAATTTTCAGATTCTTTTTTCCAAACTAAATTATTTTTTATAATGTATTGTGATACAATATCATAATATACATCACTTACAGGATAATAAACAGTATATCCATCAGCAATTATTACATCTAAGATTGGTTGAACCCAAATTATATCTCCAAGTCCAAGTGGTTGATAGATTAAACAGGTTTTATTTTCCATTTTTTAAAAAGTATTCATAACAATTTTGAATAGACTTTTTAAGTCCATCAAATTCTAATCCAAGTTTTGAAAGTTCAAATCCAGAAGCGCAGTACGCTTTTTCATAGCCTAATTCCAAAATGTCTATGGGAACTTTATAATCAGATAAGTTATTGATAATTTCAGCAACTTCAGAAAGAAGAAGAATTTCTGAGTAAACAAGATTAAGTTCTTTAGGAAGATCTTTTTGTTTTGATAGATACAAGTCTATAACTTTTTTAGCATCAAGAACTCCAAAGAAATCCATAAACTTATCCTTAAAGATGACAATCTCTCTTTTATTGATATAATTTTGGATATTAACAGTCGTAAACATATCTTTTGGAGACTGGGGTCCAAAGACGTTAAAAAATCTTAGGTTGTAAACGTGATCCAATTGACGACAACGATTTGTAATCAGATACTTAGAAAATCCATAATAGTCATCAGGGATTAATTCACCAAAGTCTTTTTCATTTACTTTGAGAATGTCTTTTTTTCTTCCATAAGAAGCTCCACTACAGAAGTTAATCATTGGTATTTTTTGAGATGCTAGACATTCAAACATCATTAAGTTGTTATAAAAGTCATCAGCAACATCAGAACGAACTCTACGTCCACCACGGATTGCAGAATGAATAATGAAATCAATTTCCCTATTACGGAAAAAAGAATTCATCTCATCAACACCTGCATAATTTGCATCACAATAATGAACTGTATGGTCTTCTTCTAGAAGAGGGATGAGTTCTTTACCAAGAGTTCCACGGTGTCCAGTAAAAAGAATTTTCATCGTCTTAAATTAATATAGGAGGGTTTTGGTGAATATAGAAACTTTTTAATATCAACTTCATCAGCAGATTGTGGATGATAAACTTCAATATTAGGTAATGCCTCTAACACTTTTAGATCTTCGCAAGCATAATGACTAAATCCACAAGGACCATAGTCATCATTACGACCACTACCAACTAGTTTAACAGGAATTTGTTCATAATGCAAATAGTTACGAATAAACTCAAATGGTCGATAAAGAACAAAAGGCGTAATAGAATAACAAACGGGTATCTTACCTTCTAATGCAAGACCAACTCCCATACCAATCATAAGTTGTTCTGCCGCACCTGGATTGATTACTCTTTTGGGATATTCTTCTCGTAGATGATCAAATACTTTGTATCCAACATCACCGACTAATAAGAAAATATCTTCATTGCTTTTCATTTCTTCAGTGAGAAGTTCTTGAAATCTTCGTCTCATAATGAATCAATTGCCTCCAAATATTGTTCTTCTGTAAAGTTAGTATAATGAGCATCTAATCCTTTTAATCCAAAATGTTCTACAGATGTTCTACAAAACTTAACCCTTGGATTAAATGCTTTAATTCTGTTCTCTAGAAGGATTAGATTTACTGGGTCATATGCTGCCCAACCATTTGCGTTAACATAGATTTGAAGATTATTAATACCATAATCATTTGAAAATCTTAATGCTTCCCATATAGAACCTTCTGCACATTCACCATCAGAAACCATACAATAAACATTACGACTTCGATTTGCAATTGCTCTTCCTACAGCAACAGTAATACCCATCCCAAGACTTCCAGTTGAACAGAAAATTTTATCCAGTTCATTTCTTTTAGGATGCTCTCCGTATTTGTCTAATAATTCTTGAGCATTTAGTCCGTGATACTTTTCTAAAATAACATAAAGAGATACAACAGCATGGCCATTTGATAAGATAAAAATATCATCACTATTCATTTGTCTATAAATTTTGTCTAAGATTTGGAGAGAAGAAAAATAACTTCCTAAGTGATGAAGTTTGTTCTGATAACAAATATCAAGAAGTCTACGATAAAGTTTTTTCATAAAGATTAATAAACAAACATTCCATCAAATTGTAGTTTATCCACACTTTTACCCCAAGATAAAAATCTCTCTTTAATTTTGTTGAAATTTTGGTTCATCTTTCCTTGTTCATCAAAATCATGAACTTCAACATACATAGCATCAATCTTTTTAATTGCATTTTCAAAAGATGATTCAAAAATTACTTCATTCTCAAACCCTTCAACATCCATTTTAACAAAACCAACATTAGATGTAAGATTTAATGAATCGATAAAACTATTAAGGGTTTGCGTTTTTACTTTAACACTCACGTCACTATGATGATTAGTTCTGTGCTTTACAAAAGAATTCATAGTTGAATTGCCTTCATGGATATGAAAGTCTTCTTCACCATCAGAAGTGCCAATTGCTAATTGATGGCATTCAATATTTGTTTTTCCAGTCAGAGTGACCAGTTCGTTAAGCAAACTAAAATGAGATGGTGTTGGTTCAACTGCAAAAATTTTTTCAGCCACTGAAGAAACATATAGAGAAAATAATCCAACATTAGCACCTAAATCGATAATATTAAGTTCCTCTTGATCACGAAGAAAATAATAAAAATCATTGTCAAATTGTTTAACAATAGCACCAACACACGAGTGTTGAGCATATGCGTGATCTACAAATTTTTGAGAAGAAGAGAGATCAATTAAATTTCCAGAAATATCGGTAAAAGATGTAAATGTCATTTTGTTAATTTGTTAATGTATTGTTGAATTTCTTCAGTAAAGACAGTTTTAAACCAATTCCGAAGACCTCCGTGTTTTCTATTTATCTCTGCTGCTAGAGACCCACCAGCTTGATGTAAAACTTTTACATTCATTATAGCACCATTTACAGGATCGTCAAGATAGAGTGAATTGTTTTTTACATATAAACTTTTCCAACTATCCCAGTGAGTTTCTTCTCCCCAAGTGTTACACAAACCATATGAAAGTTTTGTTCCTATGGCATCTATAATTTTAGAAGTATATTTTTGACTATGAAAAATTTGATTTAAAGTATCTTGTTCATCACCAAGTCCATGAAAACAAGGATTAACCTCTACTTTAATTCTATATGCTTCACGATTTAATTCATGCCAATCATACCAAAACTGTTTATTATTAGAAGCAATTAAACCGGCATTAATAAAATTTTGGACAGGAATTAAAGTTCCATCACCAAATGGGGGTAAATGGCATATTGTAATTCCTCTATGAGAACTTGCTTTACCAAAAGAATTATTATTTCTAACACCGATAAGATCTTCGTCGCTTTCAAACAATTCTGTTAGTGGACCAGTGACGATACAATCACCATCAATATGAACAACCATATCATAGTCTTCAACAAAAGGAAGACAACTAGGAGGCATCATCCAAACTGGATTTAACCAAGGATCTTTCTCCTTGGCTTCATTTGTCATTTTTGTATCAAAAATAAAAAAATCAATATCAGGATGAAAATACTTAAAGGAATTTTGAAGTTCTTCTACACCAATATATTCACGATAATCATCGGTGACCCAAGTGGTTACTGCAATCTTTTTAATCATGTCTTCTTAAATACACCAGTTAAAATATTTGAATACTCTTGATTATTAACTCTGGTGACATCTTCTAAATTACAAATATTAATGACCGAGTATCCCATTCTCTTCATAAAAGTTTTTAAAGACTCTTCATTAAAATGCCATAGATGTTCATCGGGTTTTTTGTGTTTCCAATTATCAAACCAGTCATCATCAAAGTAGTGGCAATAAGGAACAGAAATGCAAACATAATCACATTTCAAATCTTTGACAAATTCAATATTATTCATATGTTCTAATGAATCAAAGAATGTGATCATTTCATAATGATCTTTCATAATGTCCTCAACAAATTTACATCCATTAGGAACTTCCCACCCAGAAATATCATGCCCATATCGGTGTGGAACTTCAGTCTCACAAGATTGCAAAAAAGCACCAGTGCCATAACCAACATCCAAAATACTTTTTGGGATGCGTCCAATACTACCAACAATATATCCAAGTCTCAGATAAGAAGTAAACCTAGTAGAGTCTTGAATTTGTTTATAGTAATTATTATATCCACCAGTATAGTCAAATGGATCTTTATTTACCTGGTAAATAACACCATCTGAATTTTTTTCGTAATTTTTAAGCATTTTAATTTATTCTTTTACTCTCCAATAACTGTCCCATTCATATTCCCCATCTGGTATTTGGTTTTCATCTACAACTTCACCATCTAATCTACCAAGACTAGCACATACAAACTCATAATTTTCGCTCAATAATTTCTTAAAAGAAGAAAATTGATTATCCAATCCTTTGTAAAGAAAGATTCCATCTCCATGAGTTTCTATAAACATTTCTCTAATTTTTTTATCATCCACATATTCCTTTATCGTAGAAAGAACATTTAAGTCGCTTCCCTGACAATCCGAATAATAGAGATCAACAAAATCAACGTTTTCTTTTTTCAAAAAATTAAAAAGATTGATTGTTTCAATTTCAACAATCTCTTCAGTGGGGTCTCCACCATATTGATCAACATCTATTTCAGATAAACTACTAGAAACTTTATTTGGATGAACGTGTAAACGCGATTTACCATCTTCAAATGAACAAGCTGCATTTACTAAAGTTACCCACTCAAACTGTCTAAATCTTCTTTTAAGTTGATCAAAAATTTCTGGATCTGGTTCAAATGCATAAACTTTATCAAACTTATCGAAAATTCCCCATAAAGAATTTCCAGTATTTGCGCCAATATAAACTAAAGTTGTCATTTCAAATACCTCAAATAAATGTAATCTTCTAAAATTTCCATTTTCTTTGCTCTCTCTAAGTTGTCCTTAATTGCATCCAATTTACTATAGTAAATTTCCTCAGAAATATCAAATTCATCACTAAGAGTAATAATTCCACCCATATTAAAGTGATTTTCAATATCAGGAGCACCAAGATATACAGGAATTGTTCCTGTAGCAAAACAATCTAAAAGTTTTTCTGTGAAATAAGTTTCATATTGACCGTTTTCAATTGCAACCGAAAACATATAGTCACAAAGTCCATCTTCTTTGTTTGCAATCTCATTGAAACCACGACCATAAAGATCTACTTGGTCTCCGATTCTTTCTACCCATTCAAGTC
>SXGQ01116337.1_pt1 | contig 16275 bp, 11 predicted proteins | sample 3178371 | NCBI WGS metagenome assembly SXGQ01 (sample SAMN11356859, study PRJNA531348) | freshwater metagenome | isolation source: freshwater sample F1-20 | place: China: Fuxian Lake, Yuxi | collected 2017-12-25
AACCTCGTCATGCTTCTGGCCTCCGTCGGCCTCATCCTCAGCGTCGCGCGGCGCGCCACTGACAAGCCGCTCGTCGTCGCCGCGCCGCTCGACGACAACCCCTTCACCGCCATCCCGCGCCACACCTGATGCAATCCGCCCCGGCAAAACCACTCGTCGCCATCGCCTGCGGTGGCACGGGAGGACATCTCTTCCCGGGGCTGGCCGTTGCGGGAGAATTGCAGCGCCACGATTGCGACGTGCTCCTGCTCGTGTCGCCGAAGGAAGTGGATCAACAAGCCGTCCGTGCTGCGCGTGACGTGCAGGTCGCCACGCTCCCCGCCGTGGCGCTGCAGGGCAACTTGCTCGCCTTCGCCCGCGCCTCACTCGCCTCGTATCAAGCCGCGAAGAAACTCTTCGCCTCGCGCCCGCCGTGCGCCGTGCTCGCGATGGGCGGCTTCACCAGCGCGCCTCCCGTGCTGGCAGGGAAGAAGTTCGGTGCGAAGACTTTTCTCCACGAGTCGAACACGATTCCCGGCCGAGCCAACCGCTGGCTCGCGCATTTCGTGGACGAGGCGTTCGTCGGCTTTCCCCAGGCGGCGAGCCGACTGTGGATTCAACGCCACGCCGTCACCGGCACTCCGGTGCGCGAGCAGTTCACGCCTGCCGATGCCGCGAGCTGCCGCATGGCGCTGGGCCTCGACCCGAAGCGTCCCACGCTCGTCATCACTGGCGGCAGCCAGGGTGCGACGGGCCTGAACGATCTCGTCATCGCCGCGCTGCCTGAGATGGTCGCGCGTCACCCGGAGCTTCAATTCCTCCATCTCACAGGCGCGAACGACGTGGACAAGGCGCGGGCGGCCTACGCTCAACTCGAAACTCAAAACCCGAAACTCAAAACGCGCGCTGTAACGCAGCCGTTCCTGACCGAGATGGAACTTGCGCTCGGTGCGGCCACACTCGTCGTGAGTAGGGCAGGGGCATCATCGCTTGCTGAACTCGCCGCGATGCGCGTGCCGTCCGTCCTTGTTCCGCTGCCGACTTCTGCGGACGACCATCAACTCCACAACGCCCGCGCCTGCGCCGACACTGGTGCGGCCCGGATGCTGAACCAGCGCACAATTTCACCCACGCAGTTCGCCGCGCTCGTCAGCGAACTGCTCGCCAAAGCCGCTGCCCGCGCGCAGATGCAGGCCGCGCTCGCCCAGTGGCACCAGCCCACTGCCGCCGCCGACATCGCCGAGCGTATCCTTTGCACGTGCGGCTTGCCCATCATCGCGACCGACACGATCGAAGTCGATTGGCAGCCGCCCGCGCGCTTCGGAAAGTCCGTGAAGCCACGAACCCACGAGGCCCGCCACGACACCCCCACCCCTCTTCAATCGGCGATCCCATGACCGCCCTCGCGCCAGAACCCATCACACGCCCCGCCGACGTCGCGGCGGAACTCGCTGCGCTGCTTGCACCCGGCTCGGCGCTGCGGCGCAACGAGCCGCTGGCCAGGCGCACGACGCTGCGTGTCGGCGGCCCGGCGGAAATTTACGTCGAGCCAGCGGACGAGTCAGAGCTGGCGAAGGCGCTGCGCTTCTGTCGCGACCACGACGTGCCGTTCTTCCTGCTCGGGCGCGGCTCGAACCTGCTCATCCGTGACGGCGGCATTCGCGGCGTGGTCATCCACCTCGGTGCGCCCGCCTTCTCGCGCATCGCAGTGGAGGGCGAGCAATTCCGCTGCGGAGCGGGCGCGAAGTTGAAGGACATCGCGCTCACGGCGAAGCGTCACGGCCTCGGCGGCTTGGAATTTCTCGAAGGCATTCCCGGAAACCTCGGCGGCGCGCTCCGTATGAACGCTGGGGCGATGAACGCGTGGACGTTCGAGGGCGTCGCCTCGCTCCGCTTCATGGACTACAACGGCGTCGCCCACGACCGCGCCGCGCGCGAGGTGGAGACGACCTATCGGAGCTGCCCGCTGCTCAAGTCCGCCGTTGCGCTCGGTGCCGTGTTAAAGGGCCGGCCCGCGCCGCGTGAGCAGATCGAGGCGAAGCTCGCCGAGTGTCAGCAGAAGCGCTGGACCTCGCAGCCCAAGGAGCCGAGCGCTGGCTGCATCTTCAAGAACACGAAGACCGTTCCCGCCGGGAAACTCGTGGACGAACTCGGCCTCAAGGGCACGCGCGTCGGCGGCGCGGTCGTCTCGGATGTGCATGGCAATTTCATCATCAACGACGGCACGGCCACCGCGCGCGACGTGCTGGCGCTCATCGAGGTCATCCGGACTGCCGCCAGCGCGGAGCGAGGCATCGAACTGGATACCGAGGTGGAAATCGTCGGCGAAGAAGAATGACCAATGACCAATTCTCGATGACCAAAGAATGTTCAATGCCCAATGCCCGAGTCCCGGGTCGTCGCCGTAGCCCGCTTGGCATTCGTCATTGGGCATTCATTGGGAACTGGCCGTTGGGCATTGGTCATTCACTCCCCTCGGCATGAGCACTTCTCTCTCCATCACCGTCATGCTCGGCGGCCCGTCCGCTGAACGCGAAGTCTCGCTCCGCACCGGCGCGGCAGTGGCGGCTGCGCTGCGTTCGTGCGGCCACACCGTTCACGAACTTGACCCCAAGGGACCGGGGCAGTGGACGTTGCCCGCTGGGACGGAAGTTGTGTTCCTCGCCTTGCACGGCACTTACGGCGAGGACGGCACGGTGCAGCGCGAACTGGAGGCGATGAAGCTGCCCTACACCGGCTGCGACCCGGAGGCGAGCTGGCTGGCTTTCGACAAGGTGCTCACGAAGCAAAAGTGCGTGGCGTGCGGCGTCCCGACGGCGAAGTTCATGACGTTCAAGTCCGTGGATGCGAAGTGGCCGGAGGGTTGGCAGACGCCCGTGGTGCTCAAGCCCGTGCGCCAAGGGAGCAGCGTGGGTTTGCAGTTTGTGGATTCGCCGGCTGAGTTCCCCGCGAAGCTCGCAGAGTCGCTGAAGTTCGACAGCGAGGTGCTCATGGAGGAGCGCATCGTCGGGCGCGAGACGACGGTGGGCATCCTCGCGGGACGCGCGTTGCCGGTCGTGGAGGTGCGTCCGAAGCAGGGCACCTACGACTACGCAAACAAATACACCGCCGGTGCGACGGAATACTTCTGTCCGGCAGATTTCGATCCGATGACGACGGCGCGCATCCAGGACGCGGCGCACGCGGCGTTCAACGCCATCGGCGGGCGCGACTATGCGCGCGTGGACGTGATGGTGCGCGCGAACGGCGACCCGGTGGTGCTCGAAGTCAACACGCTGCCCGGCATGACCGCGACGAGCCTGCTGCCGAAGGCGGCTGCTGCCGCCGGGCTGAGCTACGCGGAGCTTTGCCAGATGATGGTGGACCTCGCGCTGCGGCGAGGGACGACGACCAGTTGAACCAACATTCACCGCCATGTTCCGAAGACTTGCCCGCCTCTTCAAAATCAACCGCCGCCTCCGTCGTGAGAACGAGAACGTGCTGCGCGTGAAGCTGCGCACGGATCAACTGCACGCCGCGCGCACGCGCTTTGCGATGCAGGTGCTCACGGTGCTTTTCGGCGCGGCGGTGGTGCTGTTCCTCGGCTGGCGCGGCGTTGATTGGGCTGTGCGCGAGTTCGTGACGGAGAACCCGGCGTTCGCGACGAAGACGATCGATTTGCAGACAGAAGGCGTGCTGACGGTCGAGGCGTTGCGCAAGTGGGCGGTTGTGCGCGTGGGCGAAAACCTGATGAGCCTCGACCTCGCGCGCATCAAGCGCGACCTCGAACTGGTGCCGCTCATCCAGTCCGCCGCCGTCGAGCGCGTGCTGCCGGACACGCTGCGCATCCGGGTGACGGAGCGCGTGCCCGTGGCGCAGGTCGCGGTGCTGCGTCCGAGCGCGGGCGGCCGCTACACGACGGTCATCCATCTGCTGGACGCCACGGGCTTCGTGATGCTGCCGCCGGACCGGACGATGGTCGCCGACCCGACGGCGTTGCAGATTGACTGGCTCCCGGAGCTGCGCGGCGTCAACGACGTGGACCTCAAGCTGGGCCGGCAGGTCGAGTCCACGCAGGTGCGCGCTGCGCTGCGGCTGCTCACGCACTTCGAGCGCTCGGCGATGTTTGGTCGCGCGGACATCCGGCGCGTGGATGTTTCCGGGCTGGAAGTGCTGGCCGTGACGACTTCCACTGGCGGTGAAGTCACGTTCGGCTCGAACCGCGATTTCGACGCGCAGCTCCGCCGCTGGCGCGCGGTGCAGGACATCGCCACGCAGCGGGGCAAGGTGCTTTCCACGCTCGACGTTTCCATCTCGCAGAACCTGCCGGCGCGGTGGGTCGAGGCGAGTTCCCTTCCAGCCCCGCCCGCCAAGCCTGCCAAACCCGCACCCTATCGGAGGAAAAATGCTTAACCTCTTCTTCCCAGAAAAAACCACCGTCATCGTCGGCCTCGAGATCGGCACCGCGAAGGTCGCCGCCGTCGTGGGCGAAGTCACCGACGCCGGCGGTGTGAACGTCATCGGCATCGGCCAGTGCCCGTCGCGCGGCGTGCGCAAGGGCGAGGTGGTCAACGCCGACCTCGCCGCCGAGGACGTGCGCAACGCGATCGTCGAGGCCGAGAAGTCCGCCGACGTGGAGATCGCCAGCGTGTATCTGGGCGTGACCGGCGGGCATCTCACGAGCCTCAACACGCACGGCGTTTTCACCGCCGCGTCCGACGACCACGAGATTTCCCAACCGGATGTGAACGAGGTGCTGGCGAACGCGAAAGTTTTCAGCCGTCCGTCTGAGAACCACGTGCTGCACGCCATCCGGCAGCACTTCACCTTGAACGGCCAGGCCGGCATCACCGATCCCATCGGGATGCTCGGTGGCAAGCTGGAGCTGGACATGCATGTCGTCCACGGCGTCACGACGCGGTTGCAGAACCCCGTGCGTGTGGTGAGGGGCTTGAATTTGGAGGTCGAGGAATTTGTGTTCAGCGGCCTCGCCTCGTCGCTTGCGTTGCTCGACAACGAGCAGAAGCAGATGGGCGTGCTGGTGGTGGACCTCGGCGCGGGCACGACGGAATACGTGGTCTATGCCGACGGCGTCATCAAGCACACCGGCATCCTCGCCGTGGGCGGCGACCATGTGACGAATGACTTGTCCCACGGCTTGCGGATGGCCCCGGCGCGCGCGGGCCTGCTCAAGCGCGAGCACGGCGCGGCGACCATCGAGGGCGCGGCGGGCCAGACTCTGACGCTGACGAACGAGAACGGTTTCCCCGACCGTCGTGTGAACCTGGAGCATCTCCGCCGTATCATGGTCGCGCGGCTGGACGAGACATTTCAGCTCATTGACGAGGACATCGGCGAGCAGGGCTTCCACGAGCAGCTTCGCGCGGGCGTGTGTCTCTGCGGCGGTGGCGCGCGCATCCGGGACATCGAGAAGCTGGCGGAGGAAGTCTTCGGCCTGCCGGCGACGTTGGGTCGTGCGAACGCCGTCGGCGGCCTGCGCTCCGCGACGGATGATCCTGAACTCGCCACCGCTGTCGGCCTCGTGAAATACGGTGCGATCCGCCAGAAGAGCCAGCGGCGCGTCGGCCTCGTCGGCAAGCTCAAGAATCTCGCCGGCTCGCTCGGACTGTTTTGATTCAAATGTCGGGAACTCAACTTCCCATCAGCCATGACCTCGACTGAAACCACGCCCACCACGGCTCCGGCCAAAAAGCAGCTCACCATCAAAGTGTTTGGCGTCGGCGGCTGCGGCGGCAACGTCGTGTCGCAGATTCACGGCGCGGACTTTGGCGGCGCGCAGTTGATCGTGCTGAACACGGACTCGCAGGCGCTCGCGCAATGCGCATTGCCCTACAAGTTCAACCTCGGCCTCAAGCTCAACGGCGGCCTCGGCGCGGGCGGTGATCCGGAGCGTGGTCGCGCGGCGGCGGAGGAGGACGAGGTGCGGCTGCGCGAGCTTTGCACGGGCGTGGACATGGTCTTCATCTGCGCGGGACTCGGCGGCGGCACGGGCACGGGCGCGGGTCCGGTGCTGGCGCGAGTGGCGAAGGAGTGCGGCGCGTTGTCGCTGGCGTTCGTCACGCTGCCGTTTGAGTGCGAGGGACCGAAGCGGATGCGGCAGGCGCGGCGGGGCTTGGAGGAGTTCAAGTCCGCAGCCGACGGCGTCATCTGCCTGCCGAACCAGAAGGTCTTCAAGCTGATTGACGAGAACACCAGCGTCATCGAGACCTTCTCCACGACGAACGAGCTGCTCGCGCAAGGCGTGCGCGGCATCTGGCAGCTCGTGACGCGGCCCGGCTTCATCAACCTCGACTTCGCCGACCTCTGCGCCGTGGTGCGCAACCGGCACTCGGAGAGCTCCTTCGCCACCGCCGAGGCGACCGGCCCGCACCGCGCGAAGGAAGTCGTGGAGAAACTTCTGACCAACCCGCTGCTGGACGGCGGTGCGGCGCTCGGCGAGGCGGACGCATTGCTCGTGAGCCTCATGGGCGGCCCCGGCCTGACGATGGCCGAGGTCAACCGCGTGATGGAGCAAATCAACCGTCAGACCGAAAATGCGCACTTGATGATGGGCGCGGCCATCGAGGAGGGGCTGGGCGATAGGTTGACGGTGACGCTCGTCGCCTCCCGGCAGTGTTCGCACGCCGCTGACTTGCCGAAGGGCGTGGAGCCGGGGCAGCCCGAGCCACAGCCTGCATCGCGTGGCGGAGAGGACTTCGACCTGCTCGGCTCGGCGATTGCCAGCAAGCCGGTCACACGAACCGCAGTCGCCAAGCCTGAGTCGGAGCGAGTTGCCGTGGCTGTGGCCGAAACCGGGATGGAGGCTATGGCTCCCGCTCCCGTCGCCACCTCCCGCTCCTGGCGCTCGCGCAAGAAGGCCAAGGCCGTTCATCCGGAACTTGGCTTGGAGACAGTGACGACGGACCCGTTCCAGCAAAGCGAGCCGACGCGCCACAACGGAGTGAACCTCGACGTGCCGACGTTCGTGCGCCGTGGGATGGTGATGAATTAGAGGTGCCCTCGCTCGGTTCCTTGGAAGCGTCCAGAGGCTTGCGTCATTTTCACGCGCTCGGCGTGAAAACCATCAACTTGGTCCAAGCGTTCAAGCGATCAGCCGTGGTTAGGGGAAGCCGGGAAGGAGGCGGGCGAGGGACTTCACTGAATTCTCGGAAGCAGTCAATCTGACCTAACCCATTGGCAAAAACAGGACTTGTGGCATTTGATTGAGAGCCAATTCCAATCTCCAAAAAATGGTTTAAAGGTTTCCAGCCGACTGGCACCGGCACTGCTAGGAGCCGATTAGCCTATGTTGGAGCTTCGAGAGCGGTTCTCGGGGAAGACCAGACTGGAACAGCAACGCAACTAACAGCGCAAACACATGAAACGCCTACGCAGCAAAAAGATCGGGGCCTTTACGCTCATTGAGCTACTGGTCGTCATCGCGATTATCGCCATTCTGGCCGGCATGCTCCTGCCCGCCCTCGCCAAGGCCAAGGCCAAGGCGTCGCGCATCAAGTGCGCCAGCAACCTCAAACAGGTCGCCCTCGCCTTCAAGGTGTTCGCCAACGACAACGACGACCGTTTCCCCTACCGCGCCGTGGGCTACTCTACCGTGGCAAACGCTTATGGTTATCCCACCGCGAATCACCCCAATGTTGCGGCTGCAAACCAGCGTGTGTATGCGCACATGCAGGTGATGAGTAATGAACTGGCCTCGGCTAAAATCCTGACTTGCCCTGGTGACAAGAACAAGCTCAACGCCCAGAAGGCGGACTTCACCAGCAACGTCACGACTGGATACAGGAATCCGAACAACGCGGACAATGCCGCCCTTGCCGCAAACAACTACACGGGCTATGGCGTGCTCGGCAAAGACAACTGCACCTCGTTCTCCATCGGTCTGACGGCCGACGAGACTCAGCCCAACTCCATCCTCGTTGGGGACCGCAACTGGGGTAACGGCAGCAGCACGGCCGTGGACAAGATGGTGCGTGGCATCAGCGGTCCCATCAATGCGACCACAACGGCCGTCGCCGGTGGTGCGTTCACCACGGCGGGCGTGGCGGCGTGGCGCACGGGTGCTGCGGCGTCGGGATTGGCTTCGCACCATGATGCGGCGGGCAACTACGGCCTGTCGGACGGCAGCGTGCAGCAGACCACCACCTCCGGCCTCCAGACTCAACTGCGTCAGGAAGTCGCTGGGCTGGGTGCGGTTGTGCTCTTCCACCTCTTCCCGAACTGAGTTTAAGTTTTTTCGCGAACAGGGCACCCGGCAGCGGGTGCCCTGTTTTTTTGTAGTTTGCCAGGTTGGGAGTCACGCCTTCAGGCGACCTTCAAGTCCGGGTGAAGACAGCAGCGGCGTCCTCCTTTGCCAGTATTTGGGTCAGACAGATTCGGAATGAGTTAATCCAGAACTCCGAAGTCGAGACGGCCAGACACTTGTAGCGCAGACTTGCAGTCTGCTGTTTCGTCGGCTTGCAGTCGGCAGACGGGCCTGCGCTCCGGGCGGTGCGGTAAAATGTGTGGCGTCTGCGGGTTGAAAACCCGCGAAACAGCAGGCTGCAAGCCTGCGCTACTGGCCTCTGTCCGCCGGGCCGCATCGGAATTCGGGATAATCCTCTGGGGTGCGCGGGGTGGGCTTCAGCAGGGGGCAACCCGTCGTGGCTACCGGGCTGGTGCCGGCTCGGTGAAAGGCTTGCCCGCCAGATAAAGGGCTTGCCGGGCGCGGGCGGCGGCTTCCAACGCGATCCGCTTTTCGCTGCGCGCCTGTTCGATGGCTTCGGTCCCAAACTCGATGGCGGTCTTGAAATCGCCCGCGGCTGCTGAGGCGGCCGCCATGAGGTCGAAATGAATGGCAGTGCGGCTGCGGGAGGCTTGGGCGAAGCGTGTGGCCAAGGCCACCGCCCGCGCCCCATCACGGCATTCCTCCCGGGAGGCGAGCAGCCAACCCAGCTGCTGTGTGGCCGGGAGGTGGCCCGGGGCACTGGCGAGCACAGATTCAAACTCCTGCCGGGCTTCCAGAGTCCGGCCGCTCCGTGCGAGAAAGAGCGCGTAATTGTGTCGGCTGTCCAAATTCTTGGGGTCTGCGGCGATGGCTGCCTGGTGATGCTGCCGCGCCTCATCGGACCGGTTGTGTTTGGCGAGCAGGGCGGCGAGGTTGCTCTGGGCTAAGGCGCTTGTGGGTGCCAGGGCGACCGTCCTTTCCAAGATGGCGATGGCCTCGGCTTCTTTGCCGGAAACTGCCAGATAGGCCGCTTGATCAATTCGTGCGTCCATGTCCGCTGGTGAAACGTCAATGACCGCCTGCAGGTGCGCGACGGCGGAGGGGTAGTCCTTTCGAGCCGCGTCGATCATGGCGAGCACCTTGCGGACTTCGGGTGAGTTTGGCTTTTGCTTCAGAAGGGCATGCATTGTGGCTTTCAGTTCGTCCATCGCTTTGGAGCGTGGATCCATGGCGATGGCCTGACTCATGGCTGAAAGGGAGCGGGGGTGGTCCTCTAAGGCGGAGTAGCTCCACGACAGGTTGATCCAAGGCAACTGAGCGTTATAAATCCTCAAGGAGCGCTGTAGATGCCAGATTGCGTCGCGTGGTTGCCCATGCACGAAGTGTTGTGCGCCCAAGTTGTTGAGCGCGGAGGCGTTATTCTCGGTCACGCTGATTGCACGGGCAAAGACGGTGACGCTGTTGGGCCAGTGCCTGAGTTGCAGCCGGGTAACGACGGCGCAGGCCACCAAGGCCACGGAGGTCGTCAGCCAAAGAAACTTCCGACCAGCTTGGCTGGCAGTGGCCCATTCATTGACACTCCAGACCACGGCGATAAACACGCCCACTAGCGGAAGGTAGGTGTAGCGGTCTGCGTGCGCCTGCTCGCCGACCTGGATGACCCCGACCACCGGAAACATCACGCCTAGAAACCAGAGCCACCCGGTCAGCAACCAAGGATAACGCCGAAGCCAAATCAGGGAGCAGCCGGAGATGAGCACCAGCAGGGCTGTGGCGGGCATCCACTCGGCCAGCGTGAGGGAGCGCATCGGGTAGAGGATGCACAAGTGGGACGGCCAAACGGTCTGGGCCAGATAGACGCCGTAGCTGGTGACCGCATTGGTAAGGCGAAACACCACCGGCAGCCCCTCCAGATCGGCCATGGCTCCGACCTTGTGCTGCGCATAAACGGTGGAGAGCGACAGCACGCCCACGACGCCGAACAGGGGCAATTTCTCCTTCAAGCGCATCCAGCAAAGCAAGAGGGTTTCCCGCCGGGCGGCTCCACGCCATGCTTCGCCACGGAACACATCGATCCTCCGCAAGGGCCAAAAATCCAGCAGCAGCAGCACGCAGGGGAGGGTGACAGCCATTGGCTTGGACATGATCGCGAGGACGAAGCCGGCAAACATGGTCAGGTAGGTGCGCGGCGTCGGTGTCGCCACATAACGGGCGTAGGCCCAGAGTGTGAAGAACCAGAAAAAACCACATAGCACATCCTTTCGCTCGGCCACCCAGGCCACGGATTCGACATGGAGCGGATGCCAGGCGAACAGCGCCGCAACCACGGCACTGGGCCACAACGCCCCGGTCAGCCGGTGCAACGCGATGAAAACCATCACCACCGCCGCGCAATGAATCAACAGGCTGGTGAGGTGGTGGGCTCCCGCCACGGCGCTGAACAACTCGATGTCCAGCATGTGCGAGAGCCAGCTCAACGGACGCCAGTAATCAATGTCCGCAGAGGTGAAGGCCCACTTGATGCCTTCCCAAGTCAGGCCGGCAGCAACATTCGGGTTGTTGGTGACGAAAACATCGTCGTCGTAGTTGATGAACTCGCAGTTAACCACTGGCAGGAAGATGAAAAGGGTCAGAAGGGCCAACCCCGCGGCGATCTTGGCCCGGATCGGCATGCCGGCGTCCGGGGAGATTTCAGTCAGGACGCGGACTGGGCTGGCTTCGGTGGGAAGGTTCATGAGGTGGTGGGCGGACTGTTAGGCTGCCATCATCAAAAGCTGGCTGGGTCGGGTGGCGGACTAGCAGATCACCCCGCGGTTCGGGCGGATAGTGAACGACGAGACGCTAGGGCTTCAGTCCGCCAGTGTCAAAACCGTCCGCGCCGTCGGCTTGCGGGAGAATTGAGCGATGGTCTGAGTTCAGCGGCTGAGGCGGAACCCGGGGAAGATCACTTCCACCATGGTGACGACCAGAAACACGCCGCTGATCACCGCGTTGAGGCGGAAGAAGGAGTTGTTCACCCAGTTCAGGCTCCGCCTTCGCGCGAGGAAATGCTCCATGAACAGGCAGCCCAGAATCAGCACCAGCCCCACGTAGTAGGCCAGCCGGAATCCCGCCAGCAGGCCGAACAACACCAGCACGACCCACATGATGAGGTGGGCGATCAAAGAGGCGGACAGCGCGTTCTTCGGCCCCCAGGCCACGACGAGCGAATGCAGGCCGTGCGAGCGGTCGAACTCGAAGTCTTGAATCGCGTAGATGATGTCAAAGCCGATGAGCCAGAACACCACGGCCAACGCGAGCACGAGCGGCAGGACGCCGGTCAGTCCACGCTCGGCCACCACGCGCCCGAGCGGCCCCATGCCGAAGGACGGCTCCGCCGCGCTGAAGCCAAGCTGCCCCTTCACCGCCAACCACGCGCCCACGGGCGCGAGCGCGAGCGCGAGGCCCAGCCAGACGTGCGTGTAGCTCGTGAAGCGCTTGGTCAGCGAATAGAAGCACACGAAGAACAGCGCGACGGGCGAGAGGTAGAAGCAGGCCGGATTCAAAAGTTTTGCCGCGCCCACCAACCCAACGGCGGCCAGCAGGCAAAGCGCCCACGCGCTCACGAGGGAGATCTGTCCGGCGGGCAAGTGGCGGTTCGCCGTGCGGGGATTGGCGGCATCGAACTTCCGGTCCACGATGCGGTTGAAGGCCATCGCGCACGCGCGCGCGCTGAACATCGCCAGCAGGATAAGGCCGAAGGTCCGCCAGCCCGGCCAGCCGCGAGTCTCGCGCGCCGCCACGACCATCGCGGCCAGGGCGAACGGCAGCGCGAAGACCGTATGTGAGATTTTTACGAACTCAGCCCACTTGCGGAGCGTTGCGAACATCGGGGCGGATGCTGGCAAATCGCGGGATGGAGTGCCACGCAGAACCGTGTTCACGCAGACGGCACCGCGGCGCTGAACTTTGGAGCCAGCACGTCGAGTGCGGCCTGTGCGGCCTCTCGAATGTGCTTCCGCATTGCTTCGGCGGCGGCGTCGGGTCGTTTGGCGGCCAGCGACTTCAGTATCTCCAGGTGGGCGTGGATAGCATCTTCCTGCGCGTGGCTGCGGTTGCCGACGACTTCGCGGATGACTTGTGCGAAGCGACCATAGCGGGCGATTTCCTCGGCAAGGCGGCGGTTGCCGCAGGTGGCGGCAAGCAACTCGTGCATCGCGCGGTCCACTGCCCACGCGCGCCGCGACCAGTCGTCGTCGCGCTTCCGCTCGGCCAGCAGCTCCTCGAAGGTGCCGGTGAGATGCTTCACCTCGCGCGCGTCCAAGCGATCGCAGGACAGCCGGGTGGCCTCGCCCTCGAGTAGCCCGCGCACATCGTAGAGGTCCTCAATCTCTCGCGGGCCGAAGGGCTGCATTATCGCGCCGCAGTTGGGGCGCACTTCGACCAGGCCAACTGCCGCCAGCTCGGAAATCGCCTCGCGCACGGGCGTGCGGCTGACGCCGAAGCGCTCGGCCAGTTCCGTCTCCACCAGCCGGTCGCCACCGGCCCAGCGGCCCTCGAACCTCTCGCGCAGCAGCCGCCGCACGAGGTCGAGCCGGAAGACCGGGCCGGCTTCCGTCCGCGTGGCGCGTTTCTTCATGGAAAACAAGTTGTATACAAAGCGTGTAGATTGTATACAAAACTCCGTCGAAGTCGCCAGCACGAATGAGCCCTTGTCACAAACCGCTTTCGCCTCAGCACTGGTCGCGGCCTTTGCTCCGGGGCAGCCCGCGAACCGGCGCGTTCACGCTCATCGAGCTGCTGGTGGTCATCGCAATCATCGCCATCCTGGCGGGCATGCTGTTGCCCGCGCTGTCGAAGGCCAAGGCCAAGGGGCTGGGTATCAAGTGTGTGAGCAACGAAAAGCAGCTCGCGCTGGCTTGGCTGCTCTATGCTGAAGAACATGACGACCGCCTGCCGCCCAATCAGCACAACGCCAACTTCACGGGTTGGGTGCGCGGGATACTGAACTATGACCCCGCCAACACGCAGAACACGAACCCGACAAACGTCACGGCCGCGCTGCTCGGCCCTTTCGCCGGCAGCCCGCAGGTGTTCAAGTGCCCGGCGGACCGCAGCCAAGCTGGGACTCTGCCGCGCATCCGCAGTGTTTCGATGAACTCGGCGATGAACTCCTACTCGGGCGCCGCCGCGTCGAGTCCCTGGTTGGGGGCGACGACTGGCGTCAATTATAAATTCTTCCGGCGCACTCCGGACATCGATGCCATGGGCGCGGCGAACGCATTCGTGTTCATGGATGAACACCCAGACAGCCTCAACTTTGGCGACTTTTCCATCGCCATCATCACACCGGCCACACTGGCCCAGGCGCGGCTGATTGATGTTCCGGCTTCGTATCACAACAACGCCGCTTCCGTGGCCTTTGCCGATGGCCATGTGGAGGCGCACCGCTGGACGGACCCACGCACTGTGCAGCCCATCCGTAATGCAACCGGCCTGAACGTGATCAATTCCCCCAACAACTCCGACGTGCTCTGGATCTCCGAACGCACCTCGGTGCCCAACTGAATTTTCGCTACGGCCATGCCTCTGAAAGTGAACCGAAATCGTCGCCCCGCTGGCCCGGTGCTGGCCGCCTTGCTGGCCTGGATGTTACCGCTGCTAGCGGCGGAAGTGGACATATCGAAACTGCCGCCGGCCGCGTCGCGGCCAGTGGACTTCGCGAAAGACATCCAGCCGCTTTTCGCGACGAAGTGTTACTCCTGCCACGGCCCGGAGAAGCAGCGGGGTGACTTCCGTCTCGACCGCAAGGCTGCTGCCTTCAAGGGCGGCGACTCGCACGCACCGGACATCGTGCCAGGCAAGAGCGCGGAGAGTCCGCTGATTCACTTCGTCGCTCGACTCAAGCCAGAGATGCAGATGCCGCCGAAGGGCGAGGCTTTGACGAATGAGCAAATCGGGCTGCTGCGCGCGTGGATTGACCAAGGAGCGCAGTGGCCGGATGACGGCTCCGGTGTGAGCGCAAAGCATTGGGCATGGGATCCGGTGAAGCGGCCGGCGGTGCCCCTAATCGGCAATCGGCAATCGGCAATCGGCAACCCCATCGACCGTTTCCTGCTCGCGAAGCTCGCCGAGAAGAACCTGTCGTTCTCCCCGCCCGCCGATGCGCGCACGCTCATCCGTCGGCTCTACTTCACCACCGTCGGCCTGCCGCCGACGCCCGAGGAGGTGGAGGCGTTTGTGCGCGAGTTCTCCCCGTCTCTCCGTCCCTCCGTCTCTCCCTCTCCGGCGGGACACCGGGACGGGGAGACGGAGAGAGAGAGAGAACGTGCGATCGGCGCGCTCGTGGACCGCTTGCTTGCCTCCCCGCACTTCGGCGAGCGCTGGGCGCGGCACTGGCTGGACGTGGTGCGCTTTGCGGAGAGCAACGGCTACGAGACCAACGGCACGCGCAAGAACGCCTGGCCTTATCGCGACTGGGTCATCCGCGCCTTTAACAGCGACATGCCCTATGACCGCTTCATCGCCGAGCAGCTCGCAGGCGACACGCTCGGCGTGGAAGAGGCCACCGGCTTCATCGTCGGCGGGCCGACGGACATCGTGAAGTCGCCGGACCCAGTCCTCACGGCGAACCAGCGCGCGGAGGATTTGAATGACTTCGCGGCCACGACCGCGAGCGCGTTCCTTGGCCTCACGCTGCATTGCGCGCGTTGCCACAACCACAAGTTCGACCCCATCGCGATGACGGACTACTACGCGGTGGTGGCGTGCTTCGCGGGCGTGCAGCACGGCGAGCGCGCGGTGAAGCCGGCGAACATCGCGGAGTTGCAGGCGAAGGCCGATGCGCTCCGTCAGCAGCTCGCCGGTGTCACGAAGCAGTTGGAGCGCTTCGAGCCGGTCGCGCAGGCGGGCACGAATGCGGCCACGCAGTTGCGTCCGCCGGTTGCGCGCGGCTTGAACCTAGAGCGGTTCGCCCCGGTCGCCGCAAAGTTCCTACGTTTCACCATCGCGGAGACGACGCAGTTGGAGCCCTGTGTGGACGAGCTGGAGGCGTTCAGCGTGGGCGCGGCGGCGCGGAACGTCGCGCTCGCGAGCACGGGCGCGAAGGCCACGGCGTCCAGCACGCTACCGGGCTACGCGATTCACAAGCTGGAGCACGTGAACGACGGTTTGTATGGCAACGAACGGAGCTGGATTTCCAACGAGCGCGGCAAGGGCTGGGTGCAAATTGAGTTCGCAAAGGAGGAGACGATTGACCGGGTCCAGTGGAGCCGCGACCGCGACAACGTGCCGCGTTACATTGACCGGCTCGCCACGCGGTATCGCGTCGAGGTCTCGCGCGACGGCGTGGCGTGGCAAGTGGTGGCGACTTCGGCGGACCGGCAGGCGTTCGGCGGAAAAGCGCCCGGCGGCATCACCTACTCGGCGGAGGGCATGGCTCCCGCCGAGGCAGCGCGGCTGACGGAACTGCTCGCGTCGCGCAAGAAGCTGGAGGCGGAAATCACGACGGTGACGACGTTCCCGATGGTTTACGCGGGCAGGTTCGGCAAGCCGGCGGACACGCATCTCATGCACCGCGGCGACCCGATGCAGCCGCGCGAGAAGGTCGCGCCGGGCGCGCTGGCGTCGTTCGCGCCGAAGTTGTCGCTGCCCGCCGAGGCGACCGACTCGGAGCGTCGGCTGGCGTTGGCGAAGTGGCTTGGCTCACCGCAGCATCCGTTGACCGCGCGGGTCATCGTGAACCGGCTGTGGCATTACCATTTCGGCACCGGCCTCGTGGACACGCCGAGCGACTTCGGCTTGAACGGCGGGCGCCCGTCGCACCCGGAGTTGCTCGATTGGCTGGCGAGTGAGTTGGTCGCGAGCGGGTGGCGGTTGAAGCATGTTCACCGGCTCATTCTCACGAGCGCGGCGTTTCAGCAGGGCGGGCAGTATTCAGTGTTAAGTAATCAGTCTTCAGTGAAGAAGACGGCAGCGAGCGGGCGCTCCACTGAACACCGGCCACTGAATACTGATTACTCCAAGCGTGCCCTCGCAACCGACGCCGGCAATCGCCTCCTCTGGCACTTCCCCGCGCGCCGCCTCGAAGCCGAGCCGCTCCGCGACGCGATGCT
>SXGQ01624228.1_pt1 | contig 16275 bp, 12 predicted proteins | sample 3178371 | NCBI WGS metagenome assembly SXGQ01 (sample SAMN11356859, study PRJNA531348) | freshwater metagenome | isolation source: freshwater sample F1-20 | place: China: Fuxian Lake, Yuxi | collected 2017-12-25
GAACAGGTCGCCCACGATCGATAGTCCCGCGAGGAGCGCGAGAATCAGCGCGGCGGCAGCCACGCCGTAGTGATCGAGCAGCACAGCCGGAAGCGCATCCGAAAGCGGCCCGAACTGCGCCGACACCACGCCCAAGACCGCAACGGCCAGCATGCCGGCAATCGCGCCCTCCCAGGATTTTCCGGGACTGATGGTTGGTGCGAGCTTGCGGCGGCCAAAGGCGCGGCCAGCGAAATACGCTGCGATGTCGGCGACCCACACGATTGCCATCGCGGTGACCAGTACCTCTGGCCCGCCCGCCCGCAGGTCATAAAGGGCAAGCCAGCAGGCGCCCAGCAGCCAGAGCGCCAAAGCGCCTCGGCCAGCGCCCGCCTGATGACTTTTCAGGCGCCGGGGCGCCTCGACGAGCCAGAAAAACATTGGGGGGAAGCACGCAGCAATCAGAATGGGCTGCGGAATATTGCCCGAAGGAACGAGCGCAACGACCGCGATACCTGAGACGGTCATGGCGGCGAGCTGGGGCAGACCAGGAAGTCCGCCCGACACCAGCCGGGCCCACTCGGCATAGGCGATGACAAGGAGCAACAGCGAAACAAGCCCCCAGAGCCAGACCGGCCCGACCATCACCACCGGAATCAGAACCGCCCTCAATGCAACCGCGGTCAGAATCCGGGCGATCAACATGCATTCACCCGGCAGACTGCGCCGCAACCTGGCCGCTGGTCTGGCCGAAGCGACGCTCGCGCTGCCGGTACCACTCGAAAGCCTCCTCGAGCGCTGCAGAATCGAAGTCAGGCCAGTAGCGGTCGGTGAAATACAGCTCTGTGTAGGCCAGCTGCCATAAGAGAAAATTACTGACCCGCTGCTCGCCGCCGGTTCGGATAAAGAGATCGGGCTCCGGCGCATACGACATGGCCAGATAGGGCGAAAGCAGCGCTTCGTCGAGCCGCTCGGGATGACTGATCAGCTCAGGATGAGCTGCCAACGCCGCACGCGTAGCCTGGAGGATGTCCCAGCGCCCGCCGTAGTTCGCCGCAATGGTCAGTGTCATCCGCTGGTTGCCTGCCGTTCGGGCCTCGGACTGCCGAATAAGGGTTCGGAGCCGGGGCTCAAACGCATCGAGATCGCCCACCACGCGAAGTCGGATCCCATTGGCATGCAGCTGATCGACCTCGCGCTCCAGCGCAGAGATGAACAGCCGCATGAGGACCGAGACCTCATCGACCGGGCGACGCCAGTTTTCTGAGCTGAAGGCAAACAGGGTGAGAAACTCAACCCCCGCCTTGGCGCAGGCTTCAAGGATGGTCCGAACGGCCTCCACACCTCGCGCATGCCCGGCGACTCTAGGCAGTCGCCGGCCAGTCGCCCACCTGCCATTGCCGTCCATGATGATGGCAACATGGCGAGGAACTGCCCCGCGTGACGGGACCGTGACGGTCGAGCTCGGAAAAATCGGCTTCACGCGACAGACGCCTGATCAGACAGTGAGAATTTCCTGCTCTTTTGCGGAAATCAGCTTGTCGATTTCCGCAATGTGGCGATCGGTGAGCTTTTGCACTTCATCCTGACCCCGTCGGTCATCGTCCTCGGAAATCGCCTTGTCTTTAAGGAGCTTCTTCAGCTGCTCGTTGCCGTCACGGCGAAGATTTCGAACCGCGACCTTGGCCTGCTCGCCCTCTCCACGCGCCACTTTCGCCAGCTCCTTGCGACGCTCCTCAGACAGCGGTGGCATAGGCACCCGAATCAGTTCGCCCACCGTCACCGGGTTCAGCCCAAGGTCGGCCTCACGAATAGCCTTGTCAATGGCAAGAACCATCTTTTTCTCCCAGGCCTGAACGCTCAGCGTTCGTGCGTCCATCACGGCGACGTTAGCCACCTGGCTGATCGGAACGAGGCTGCCGTAGTAGTCGACCTGTACGTGATCGAGCAGGCCGGAATGGGCCCGGCCCGTCCGGATCTTGGAGAGCGCAACTTTTAGCGACTCGAGCGTTTTATTCATCTTTTGCTCGGTCGAGCTTTTGACGTTGGACAGACTCATCGGATTCCTCTGAAGGATGTCAGGCGTAGACCAGCGTCCCTTCGTCTTCACCGGTCACGATCCGGCGAAGGGCGCCTTCCTTGAAAATTGAAAAGACCTTCAGCGGGAGACGTTGGTCGCGGCAGAGCGCGAAAGCAGTGGCATCCATTACCTTCAGGTTACGGCTGATGGCTTCGTCGAAACTGATGCGCTGGTAGCGAGTGGCGGTGGGATCGAGCATGGGGTCGGCGGTGTATACGCCGTCGACCTTAGTGGCTTTCAAAACAATCTCAACGCCCATTTCGGCGCCCCGCAGGGCGGCCGCGGTGTCAGTGGTGAAGAAAGGATTCCCGGTACCGGCTGCGAAAATTACGACCTTACCCTCTTCCAGATAGCGCAGGGCCTTGGGCCGGATGTAGGGCTCAACTACCTGTTCGATTTTTAGAGCCGACTGCACCCGCGACGCAACCCCCTGCTGGCGCAGCGCGTCCTGGAGAGCAAGCGCATTCATGACGGTGGCAAGCATGCCCATGTAGTCGGCCGTGGCGCGGTCCATGCCGGCAGCGCCACCCGCAACGCCCCGGAAAATGTTTCCGCCCCCGATCACCACCGCCAGTTCGACTCCCAAACGGGATACGCCCGCAACCTCCGCGCACATTCGTTCGATGGTGAGACGGTTGATACCGAACGCGTCATCTCCCATCAGCGCTTCGCCGGACAGCTTGAGCAATACGCGACGGTAGGCGAGTTGGGGCGGATTAGAGGGGGTCGAAGACAGATCCAAGGTTTAACCTCAGCGCGGTTCACGCCGACCCGGGGCCGATGCCTTCAGTCGGCAAACCCGAGCATTATGCGCCATTCTGGCGGGAGAAGTAGGCCAGCCCGGGGATGTCCGCGCTGCCCGAGAACTCAGCGTGCAGCCGCGGCCGCGGCCTGTGCGGCCACCTCGGCGGCAAAGTCGGTCTGCTTACGCTCGATACCTTCGCCCACCAGATAAAGCGTGAACGATGCCACCCGGGCGCCCCGAGATTTCAGCAGCTGCTCGATGGTCTGCTTGTCGTCCTTGACGAAAGGCTGTCCGAGGAGGGTGACCTCCTTCAGGAATTTTTGAACGCTACCTTCGACCATCTTTTCCACGATTTCAGCGGGCTTACCCGAATCGGCCGCCTTCTCGCGGGCGATCCGACGCTCGGTATCGATCAGGTCAGCCGACACGCCATCGCGCGACAGTGCTTTCGGCTTGGCTGCTGCAATGTGCATTGCGATGTCGCGGGCCAGGGTCTCGTCACCACCCACCAGGTCGAGCAGTACGCCGATTTTGGCGCCGCCGTGCACATAACTCACCACCCGCCCCTCGGCCGACACCCGATGAAAGCGACGGATCGAGAGGTTCTCGCCAATCTTGCCAACCAGCGTGGTGCGGACTGCATCAACGGTCGAGCCATCGACGGACAACGCCGACAACGCCGCGACATCGGCGGGAGCCGACTCTGCCACCAGCTTCGCGAGCCGTGAGGAGAAAACGAGAAAGTCGTCGTTCTTCGCGACGAAATCGGTCTCGCAATTGAGTTCAACGATCGCGGCCTCCCGCCCATCGGCACCAATATGGACGCCCACCACACCTTCGGCGGTCACCCGTGAAGCAGCCTTGCTTGCCTTGTTGCCCAACCGAACGCGCAGGATTTCCTCCGCCTTTGCCAGGTCACCACCCGCTTCGGTGAGGGCCCGCTTGCACTCCATCATGGGCGCATCGGTTTTCTCGCGTAGTTCCTTGACCATGCCAGCGGTGATTTCAGCCATCGCTTTATTCTCCGAATTCAGTCTGATTACTCAAAGCCCTGCTGCGCCGGGCCCACTGGTTGCAGGGCGGCGCAGAATGAACATAAGGAAGTGGCGGGCGCCGCGCGGGCTACCCGCCGGGGGGCGTCAGGCCTCCTCGCCCTCGACCTCGACAAACTCTTCATCTTCGCTGGCCGCTTTCACGACCTCCTGGAGCGCGCTGCTGCGCCCGTCCAGAATGGCGTCGGCCGCGCCGCGTGCGTACAGGCGGATGGCTTTGCCAGAGTCGTCATTGCCAGGAATGACGTAGGAGATGCCTTCGGGCGAGTGGTTGGTATCGACCACACCCACCACTGGAATGCCGAGCTTGGCAGCTTCGGTGACCGCGATCTTGTGGTAACCCACGTCGACAACAAACAGCGCATCGGGCAGACCACCCATGTCTTTGATGCCACCCAGGCTGCGATTGAGCTTGTCGAGTTCGCGCTGGAAAAGCAGCGACTCTTTTTTCGACAACCGCTCGACGCCCCCTTCGGCAATCATCACTTCCATGTCCTTCAGCCGCTTGATGGAAGCCTTGACGGTCTTGAAGTTGGTGAGCATGCCCCCTAGCCAGCGATGATCGACATAAGGCATGCCCGCGCGCTGCGCCTCTTCCGCCATGATTTCGCGCGCCTGGCGTTTGGTGCCCACGAACAGCACCGTGCCTCGATTGGAAGACAACTGCTTTAGGTACTTCATCGCATCCTGATAAAGCCCGAGGGTTTTTTCAAGATTGACGATATGAATTTTGTTGCGATGGCCGTAAATGTACGGAGCCATCCGGGGGTTCCAGAAGCGGGTCTGGTGGCCGAAATGAACACCGGCCTCTAGCATTTGCCGCATGGTGGCGGACATAAACATCTCCTTGGGGGTTGAGTCTTACGCTTCTGGCGATCCGCCCTGGAAGGAGCGAAATAACTGCGAAGACCTGAACGCTTCCGAGAACCCATGCACCCGGTCCGTGGACCCAGATTATGCCCCGGAGCCATCTCCGGATTCTCGTTACGCCAAGCTTTGCAGCACCCTGTTCACCGAAAGCGCGAGGATGACAGCTAACCTATAATCTTAGCATGACTATCCAACTTAAATCATCAGACGACATCGCCGCCATGCGCGTGGCCGGACGCCTGGCCAGCGAGGTTCTTGATTTCATTACCCCGCATGTGCGGCCAGGCATCACCACCGGTGAGCTCGACCGTATGTGCCACGACTACATGGTAGACGTACAGGGCACGATCCCCGCACCGCTCAACTATGCGCCGCCGGGCTACTCGCCCTACCCCAAGTCAATCTGCGCCTCGGTGAATCATCAGGTCTGCCACGGCATTCCGGGTGCCCGAGTGCTGAAAAGTGGCGACATCGTCAACCTCGACATCACCGTGATCAAGGACGGCTTTCATGGCGATACGAGCCGGATGTTCTGCGTCGGTGAATCTTCGATTGCCGCGCGCCGCCTTTGCGATATCACTTTCCGCGCCATGTGGCTGGGCATTGAGCAGGTGAAGCCGGGGGCAACGCTCGGCGATATCGGGCACGCAATCCAGCGCTACGCCGAGGGGTGTGGCTACTCGATCGTGCGCGAATTCTGCGGACACGGTATCGGCCGACGGTTTCACGAAGAGCCGCAGGTGCTTCACTACGGGCGCCCCGGCACGGGTGAGCGGCTCGAACCCGGAATGATCTTCACGATCGAACCGATGATCAACGCGGGCAAGCGTGACGTCCGCGAGCTGGGCGATGGTTGGACGATCGTCACACGCGACCACAGCCTGTCCGCTCAATGGGAGCACACGGTGTTGGTCACCGAGAGTGGCTTTGAGGTGCTGACTGTGTCGGAGCAGTGCCCCGTGCGACCGACGAATCCGTCAGTGGCCTGACAATGGTTGCCGCGGTCGAGCTGGGCGAATTGCGGCAATCGTACCGGGCTGCAGTTGAGTCGTCGGTCGATCAATTTAAATCGTCGTGCAACCCCGACCGCCTGCTGGCCTCACTCTGCCGAGCGACTGATCGGCTCCTCCGCTCACTCTGGCAAACATGCGAGGTACCCGCCCGTTTCACGCTCGCTGCAATCGGCGGCTACGGGCGCGGTGAACTCTTCCCACATTCCGACGTCGACCTGCTGATCATCGCTGACCATCCTGACAAGGAGGAAACTGCCTTTCTCGAGCGGTTTATCAGCGCATGCTGGGATCTTGGTCTTCAAATCGGCCACAGCGTCAGAAGCGTTGACGACTGCCTGGACGAAGCGCGCGGCGATATCACCGTACAAACCAGCCTCATCGAGCGACGGCTACTCACCGGCAAACGCGAGCCATTCGATCAGCTGGGAAAGCGGCTCGAGCGCGAGCTTGACCCTTCGCTCTTTTTCTCCAAAAAGCTTCTCGAGATGCGCCAGCGCCATACGCGCTACGAGGACACGCCATACAGCCTGGAACCCAACAGCAAGGAAAGCCCCGGGGGTCTGCGCGATCTGCAACTCATTCTCTGGATCAGTCGCGCCGCCGGTTTGGGTGCCACCTGGGCCGACCTTGCCCGAGGCAATCTGATCAGTGAGGCCGAACTCCGTCAGATCCGACATAACGAGCGCATGTTAAAGCGCATCCGTGCTTCGCTTCACGTGGTCTCGGGGCGGCGCGAAGACCGGCTGGTGTTCGATCTCCAGGCTCAGGTGAGCGCGGCGCTCGGATTTGGAGGCGCCGATGCGCGGCAGGCGTCGGAATCATTGATGCAGCGCTACTACTGGGCTGCCAAGGCAGTAGCCCAGTTGAGCAGCCTCCTGCTTCAAGACCTCCGTGAGCGACTCTCGCCACCTGCCGCAGGCGAGCCTCAGCCACTCGACGCAGAGTTCGTCAATCGTGGCGGCCTGCTGGACATTGTTGACCCTGCCCTGTTTGAACACGATCCATCATCGATTCTTCGCGCATTCCTGGTGCTCACCCGCCACCGGACGTTACATGGCATGAGTGCCCGTACCTTGCGGGCCATCTGGCGCGCACGCACTCGAATCGATGCCGCCTTCAGGCAGTCGCCGCAGAATCGCCTGCTGTTCCTGGAGTTTCTTCAGGCAGAGCACGGTGTCACCCGCGGTTTACGACAGATGAACCAGTGGTCGGTGCTTGGCAGATACCTGCCGGTCTTTCGGCGAATCGTCGGCCAGATGCAGCATGATCTGTTTCACGTGTACACCGTCGATCAGCACATCTTGATGGTGGTTCGGAACCTTCGCCGCTTCGCAATGGCTGAGCATGCGCACGAATACCCTTTCTGCAGCCAGTTGATGTCGGGTGTTCGATCGCCCTGGTTACTGGTGGTGGCCGCACTTTTTCACGATATTGCAAAGGGCCGCGGTGGCGACCACTCATCACTGGGGCGGCTCGACGCGCGACGTTTCTGTCATGCCCACGGCATCGCCGATGCCGACCGGGATCTGGTTGAGTTTCTGGTTGAGCATCACCTCACCATGTCATCAATCGCGCAGAAGCAAGACCTCTCCGATCCCCAGGTGATTGGCCGCTTCAGCGACCTGGTTCAGAGCGAGGGGCGCCTCACCTGCCTTTACCTGCTTACGGTTGCCGACATTCGGGGCACCAGCCCTAAAGTCTGGAATGCTTGGAAGGCAAAGCTCCTCGAAGATCTGTACCGAGCGACCCGTCGCCACCTTGCCGGCGAGGCGCCCAACGCGGGGGCCATGCTGGACAACCGTCGTGCGGAAGCAGTCCGTTTGCTCAACCTGCAGGCCATCGACCCAGAACGCTACAACGCTTTCTGGACTCGCTTGGACATCTCATATTTTTTGCGTACCGATCCGGTTGACATCGCCTGGCACGCCCGCGTGCTTACGGGGCCCGCGAGTCGTGACGGCGCAGTCGTACGTGCTCGAATGGCGCCCATCGGCGAGGGCTTCCAGGTGGTGGTCTATACCCGCGACCAAACCGAGCTGTTTGCAAGAATCTGCGGCTATTTCGATAACCGCAACCTGTCGGTCCTGGATGCGCAGATCCACACAACGCCTGACGGCGACGCACTGGACAGCTTTCTGGTGGTCGACCCGCATGCGCAAATGGGCTACCGAGAGCGACTGAGCCTGGTTGAGCGCGAACTCGAGGATGCACTGCGGGGGTCCGGCGCCCTGCCCGCCCCTGTGCGTGGCCGCCTCTCCAGGCGCTCGCGCTATTTTCCAGTCACCCCGACCGTTGACCTGCGGCCCGACGAGCGCGGCGGACGCCATCTGCTTTCCATCACAGCCAATGACCGCACCGGACTGCTCTATAGCGTGGCGCGGGTGTTGAGCCGACATCAAGTGAGCCTGGTCAGTGCCCGAATCATGACCCTGGGCGAGCGCGTGGAAGACGTCCTGGTGGTCCAGGGCCCGGTCTTCAGCCAGCGACGTGGAACGCTCGACTTTGAGAGCGACTTGCTCACGGCGCTCAACTGAGCCTCAACGCTGCCCGGTTGGGGCCCCTGCGCAGAGTTCTGCAAGTAGTCGCTGGACATCGGTGATTGATCTGGCGAGCGTAGCCATGATGGCTTCCATCGAGACGCTCTGGCTGCTCGATGCCAAGCCCGCCGCGGCATTCGCGACCACCGCCAGACAGGCGTAGGGCAGCGCAAGCTCCCGCGCAAGCACCGCCTCCGGCATGCCGGTCATTCCAACCAGCGTACAGCCGTCTCGCGCCATCCGAGTGATCTCGGCCGCCGTTTCCAGACGCGGGCCATTGGTACATCCATAGACGCCACCCTCCACGAGCGGCAAACCAAGCCGTCGGGCGCCACCCGCCAGGGCTTCGCGCAATGAAGCATCATAGGGCTCGGTGAAATCGACATGTACGACGTTGTTGTCGGTGCCATCGAAAAAGGTGGACTCTCGACCGCTCGTGTAATCGATGAGTTGGTCGGGCACCACCAGCATGCCCGGCGAACATTCGAGCGCAATACCGCCCACGGCAGCGACCGCAACAATCTGACTGGCGCCCGCTTCGCGCAGCGCCCAGATATTCGCGCGATAGTTGATGCGGTGTGGCGGCACACGATGGTCTCGCGCATGGCGCGCAATGAAGAGCACCTCTTGCCCTCCCCAAAATCCGCGCGTCAGAGTGTCAGAGGGTGTCCCCCATGGAGTCTGAATCGCAAGCGGGGCCGGCTGCCGCAGCTCATCGAGCTGATAAAGACCGCTTCCGCCGATGATTGCGAGCATGCCCTTGCTCGGCTAATTGAAGACCCGAAGCGCGCTTGGCGAGCCGGGAGTAAGCCCGGCCGCGGCAAGTGCTTCACAACGTTCATCGAGTTGGGTCATGATGGCCTCGATCCCTCGGTCGGTCAGCGGTTTGCCGCCATCATCGATGATTCGGCCGGGCAGCCGCCGCGCGCTGATTCGAACACATTTGACCATCGCGGCGAAGGGCCGCGCCGCGGGCGATACGCGAGGCACATCCAGCAGGAAACTGAGCCGATTGGACTGTTCACCCAGCGCTACCGAAAAAATAGTTTCACCCCGCGGCCCCAGCCGCGCGTAACGGTTGTTGCCACGTTCGACGACCGCGAGCGGGCCCGCCAACGCCGCAAGCTGGGCAGGGCTGAGGGTTTCGGCTGCGTCGACGTTGATGCACACCTGGGCGTCGAGACGGGCGCTTTCACCATCAAGGGCACGCGCACGTGCCAGCACGCTCGCCATGTCACTGAGTTCAACACCTACCCCAAGCGACGCGGCCAGCTCGCGAATACGCTGGGCAAAGTCGGTGTACTCCAGTGCGTTGAGCGGCCCTGCGCGGTTGGCAAGGAGCAGGCCAAAGCGCGCGGCGCCGCAGGATTCGCCTGCGCGGGGTAGATGCCAACCATCGGATGAAGGCGTTACGCCAAGCACCTCCAGCATGACCGGCTTACTTCCTGAGCGCCTGAAGGACTGCCCCAGCGACACCAGTTTCTCAGCGGAAACCGGCTGAACAAACCTGAGCAATGCCATGCAATCGGTGCGGTCGGACAAGATGCCGGTTGACGCCTCGGTCTGGGCGCCCGGGCTGGCGCCCGCAGCGGCAAGGCTTGCAGGCGTAACCCCTGCGGAAGCGGGGGCGCCAGGTCGTGACGGCTCCGCGCGCTGCCCCTGCGCAAGAGGAGGCGCAGCGCGCGTTGCGGCCAGCGTCTGTTCGACAGAGCGTGACTCAGCAGATGCACCTACTTCCGCAGGCGAACCCGCCACGCCTCGAGGTTGCGCCGTAAAGACTGGGCGGGAATCGACATATTCGAAGGGTGATGCCGCGGTCGGCTTGGGACGAGCGGCGTGATTAACGTAATCGGTGACCACCCCCGCGTGCACCGATCCGGCGGCGGGCGGCGGCGCAGCCATGGCTTTCAAAGGACGATGTTGAGCGCTGGCACCAAAAGAAGCGGAGCCGCCGTCCAGAGAACCCAACTGCGGCTCGGCACGACCCGGGTCGTCGGGCTGCACAACGGTCATGCCCAGGCTAGGCTCGCCCCGTACGGAAGGTGACCGCAGGGAGGGTTCGCCCCGCGTGGCGCTGCCACCGGAACCCGGAAGCTCTACGACTGCCGCATCTGGATCAGGCCGCTTCGGCTCTGTCCGGGCGGGCCGCCTGCCTTCGAGCGGCGACTCATCGCGCACCGCAAGTCTGCGCAGCCGCCATGCACGCCAGGCATCGAAAGCCACCACCGCCCCGATGGCCAGAGCAATGAACAGCAGAATGCTGACGGTCAGACTGTCAATCATGCTGCCTTGGCGAAGTTCGCCGCCGCCTGAAGATCGACCGCCACCAGGCGCGACACGCCCTTCTCCTGCATGGTGACGCCGATCAGCTGCTCAGCGAACTCCATGGCAATTTTGTTGTGCGTGATAAACAGGAATTGGGTCTGAGCTGACATTGCACGAACCATTTCTGCGTAGCGCTCGGTGTTGGAGTCATCAAGCGGCGCGTCCACCTCGTCGAGCAGACAGAACGGCGCCGGATTGATTTGGAACAGCGAAAATACCAGAGCAATGGCGGTGAGCGCCTTTTCGCCTCCCGAAAGCAAGTGAATCGAGGTGTTTCGCTTGCCCGGTGGCTGCGCCATCACCTGAATCCCTGCGTCAAGAATTTCCTCTCCGGTAAGAATGAGTCGCGCCTCGCCTCCGCCGAACAAACGCGGAAACAGCTCGCCAAAGTGGCGGTTCACCGTGTCATAGGTTTCACGCAACAGCATGCGGGTTTCGCGATCGATTTTCCGGATGGCATCTTCAAGGGTCGTAATGGCCTCGTTGAGGTCAGCGAGCTGCGCCCGCAGGAAACCCTGGCGCTCGCTTGCCTGGCTCAGCTCGTCAAGTGCAGCGAGGTTGACCGGTCCGAGCGCGGCAATGGCATTCGACAACCGTGTGACCTCGCCCTGGAGCCAGCCAGGCTTAGGGGACGCCTCCGAAAAACGCTCTCGCAGGCTGGACTCGGCCGCCTCATCGACCCGAGCCTCGACAAGCTGGGCCGCGAACTGCTCGGCGTTGATGCGCGCTGCCTGCTCGTCGAGCTGCAGCGCGTGCAAACGCTCACGAAGCGGCTCCTGCGCGCGTTCGGTGGTGAGCCTTGCTTCATCGCCCGCGCGCAGCCTCTGGCTGATATCGTCGAGTCGCTGACGCGCCGCGCCCAGCGCGGCCTCGGCCTGCACCCGATCGGCTAACGCTGACTGCAGCGCGTCACGCGCCTCGGTGTCGGAAATGTCAACCAGCCTCGCTTCGAGCAGCGCGCGCTCATCGCCCGCCGACTGAAGCTGAGTCCGCGCCGTCTCAGCCGATGCGTTCAGACGCTCAATGAGCGCCTCGGCCGAACGTACGGCAAAGTCAGCCTCACGCGCGTCGGCTTCGGCCTGCCGAACCTGTTCCCGTTGCCGCTCAAGGGAGGACTCAGCCTCCTCGAGCGCAAACTGCTGTTCTTCGGCACGTTGCTGGGTTTCGCCCAGCTGCGCGTCGAGCAAATCAAATTCATTCGCGAGCGCTTGCAACGTGTTGTCGAAGTCAGCTGACTGCCGAGCAATATCTTCGACTTCGGTGGTGATCCGCTCGTGACTGCCTGCCACGCGAGCCGACTCCTGTTCGAGTCGCTGGGCGTTCAGACGCAGCGTGGACAGTTCGCGGAGCGCCCGCGCGTGATCTTCACGTAATTGCGCAAGCTGGCGCTGGGCATCGGCGGCGCCCGCCTCGGTACGCACCGCCACCCCTCTCGCATCGTCGACCAGCATTTGCTGCGCGCGCTGCTCGCGGGCGAGGTTGTCGATCTCGTGGAGCCGGGCGAGCAAACCCTCCGCCTCGGTATCGGCCGCATGCAGCGAAGCCGAATAACGCCCGACCTGATGACCTTCGCGAACCACGAACTGCCCGCCCGCTGGCAACAAACTTCGCTGAGCAAACGCCTGCTCCAGGGATTCGGCGACAAAGCAGTGGGCGAGCATGTCGTGGAGCATTGCCTGGACGCCGGCATCGGGACAGTTGGCAAGCGACGACAGCGGCTTGAGCTCGGCCGGTCGGGAACCCGGTGGGGGGGCAACGTGATCACCCGCAAAAAACGCGACCTTCGCAGGCGGCGGATCCGAGGCCAACGCTGCGAGCATGGAGATGCCAGTGAGCTCGAGCGCGTGGACACGCTCTCTGAGCGTTGCCTCGAACGCCGCCTCCCAGCCGGTTTCGATCCGAAGGCGCGGGTGCAGTCGTGTGAGGCGCTCCAGGCCGTGTCGCTCCAGCCAGGGCTGGATCCTGGATTGGCTCTCAAGGCGCTGCTGCAGCTGGCGCAGCGCTGACAGGCGGGCGTCGATTCGCGCGAGCGACGCCTCCGCCTCGCGCAGCGCCTGCTGAGCGGGCGCCCGGGCAGCGTCCAGTTCGCGCCACCGCTGATCGGCCTCTTCAAGGGTGTGCTGCAACTGTACTTCCAGCCCCTCTGCGGCCGCCACCGATTCCCGCTGATGCGCGAGTTCACTCGGGTCGACACTGGCGAGCTGCGCCAGCTCGTGCTTCAGCCGGTCACGCCGAGCCTGAAGCGAGTCAAGGCTGTTTTGTGCGTTTCGTTGCCGAAGCGCTGAAAGTTCGATCGCCTGGCTGGATTGCGCCGCAAGCGCGCGGGCCGCCTCGAGCGCTACCCGCGCCTCGCGCACCCTCGCCTCAGCATCCGGGAGGGCGTCAGAAACCTGCACACAGACTGCGGCGAGTGTTTCCGCCTGCTCGCGGTCGGTATCGAGCCGTGCTCGCGCATCGCTCCGCTCGTTTTCAGTGGCATCGAGCAGCGCCTTCGCGCGCTGAGCCTGATTCGCCAGCGAATCGAGGCGCTCCCGCAACTGTCCCTGCGTTTGGGCAACCACCCGAATATCAGATTCGAGCCTCGCCACCGCGGCGTTGACGTCATAAAGACGCCCCTGCGCGGCGTGAACCTCATCGCCTGCCGCATAGTGCGACGCACGCACCGACTCGAGCTCCGATTCCAGGCGGCGAAGCTCGGCCTGGCGTTCCTCGATCGCGGTGGATGCCACCGCAATCTGTCCCGTAATGCGGCCCTGCTCGGCGACCGCATCATCGCGACGCATGATCCAGAGCATCCGCTGCTTGGCATCGCGATCGGACTCGAGTTCTCGAAAGCGTGCAGCGAGCTCGGCCTGTCGCTCCAGCCGGCTGATCTGATCGTTGAGCTCGCGCAGAATGTCTTCAACCCGGGTGAGGTTCTCCCGGGTGTCGGCGAGTCGTCCTTCGGTTTCACGCCGCCGCTCGCGATAGCGCGACACGCCAGCCGCCTCTTCGAGGAACACCCGCAGCTCTTCCGGACGCGACTCGATGATGCGAGAGATCATGCCCTGCCCGATAATGGCGTACGCGCGCGGACCGAGGCCCGTACCCAGAAACAGGTCGTGCACATCTCGGCGTCGAACGACCTGATTGTTGATGGAGTAAATGGACTGTCCGTCACGCCCGAGCACCCGCCGGACAGACAGCTCGGCAAACTGGCCCCACGATCCCCCGATACGGCCGAGCGAGTTGTCAAATACCAGTTCAACCGATGCGCGGGCGGATGCTTTTCGCGACGTTGTGCCGCTGAAAATGACGTCCTGCATGGACTCCCCACGCAGCTCTGACGCCTTGGTTTCGCCCAGAACCCACCGGACTGCATCGATGATGTTGGACTTGCCACAGCCGTTCGGGCCAACAATACCGACCAGTTTGCCCGGAACTTCAAACGACGTGGGCTCAACGAATGACTTGAACCCGGACAACTTGACCTGTTTGAGGCGCACCCGAACTCCCAGCTTGAAGGGTCGAGCCGGATTGACCGGCACACCCGCCCTATAATAACACCCGACCCGTGAAATCCTTCCATTTAATTTCTAAAGTACTTTCTGATAAATGCCATCCAAACCTACAAAAATATTAGATATTTTTTCGAATCCAAGCCCCAGCCGTGATTATCTGGTTCACTTTGAAGTGCCAGAGTTCACCTGCTTGTGCCCGCTCACCGGTCAGCCCGATTTCGCGCTTCTCGTGATTGACTACGTGCCAGACCGAAGCAATGTTGAGCTCAAATCACTGAAGAACTATATGTGGTCGTTCCGTAACGAGGGCGCGTTCCATGAAGCAGTCACCAATCGCATCCTCGACGATCTGGTCGCCGCCATTCGCCCCCGGTTCATGCGGCTGACTGCACGCTGGTATGTCCGCGGCGGCATTTTCACTACGGTGGTTGTCGAGCATCGCAAGCGCGGCTGGAAGCCAGCGACTGCTGTCCAGCTTCCTGATGCCGGACCGGTTCCTGCGTCGTATCGTTAATAATCAATGAACTAAAAAAACAACTTGAACCGGTTTCTAGATTATCTCCAGCCGTACCCCTTTGAGCGTCTGAGGGCGTTGCTCGTCGGTACTACACCGTCAAGCAGGCACTCAGCCATCAGTCTGTCGATCGGGGAGCCCAGGCACCCCACTCCGCAGCTCCTCATTGACGCGCTTCGGGGAGCAACGGCTGGCCTGGCCGTATATCCGCCCACCGCCGGCAGTCCTGCGCTGAGGCAGGCCATCGCCGCCTGGATCGGGCGTCGCTACAACCTCCCGCCCCTCAACCCGGACACGCAGGTGTTACCGGTTAACGGGTCTCGCGAGGCTTTGTTTTCGTTTACCCAAACGGTGATTGATCCCGCCACCGGCGCCTGGGTGATCTGTCCGAATCCGTTCTATCAGATTTATGAAGGCGCGGCGCTGCTCGCGGGTGGGCGTACCTGGTTCGTCAACCAGATCGCCTCCGACGGGTTCCGTTGCAACTATCAGGCGGTACCGGCTGAGGTCTGGCGAAACTGCAAATTGCTCATCACCTGTTCACCGGGTAACCCCACCGGTGCCATCATGACCCTGGACGACTGGCGCAATCTGTTCGAGCTTTCCGACCAACACGGTTTCGTGATTGCCTCAGATGAGTGCTACTCCGAAATCTATTTTGATGAGGCCAGGCCACCGTTGGGCGCGCTCGAGGCGGCGTACCGCCTCGGCCGCACCGACTACCGGCGGCTGATGGTGTTTTCCAGTCTCTCCAAACGTTCCAACGCGCCAGGCCTCCGTTCAGGGTTTGTGGCCGGCGACGCGAGCCTCATCAAGCCCTTTCTGCTCTACCGCACCTACCATGGCGGCGCCATGAGCCCAACGGTTCAAGCGGCCTCGATCGCAGCCTGGAACGATGAACAGCATGTGATCGCCAACCGATTGATGTACAAGGAAAAATTCGATTCGGTCACCCCGCTGATTGCGCAATCGCTTGAAGTCGAACGGCCAGAAGCAGGTTTTTATCTGTGGGCCCGAGTACCCGGCGGAGACGATCAGTCGTTCTGTCAGCAGCTCCTCGCGCAATATAATGTGCTGGTTCTGCCGGGAAGCTTCCTCGCCCGGGAGCAGCAGGGCGTCAATCCGGGCAGTGGCTTTGTGAGGCTCGCGCTGGTCGACAGTCACGAGCAGTGCCTTGAAGCAGCACGCAGAATCGCTCAACTGATCTCCCGCTGACACTTCGCGTCAGGCCGGCCGCTTCGGGCGACCGCTGTCCATTGTCCTCAACCCTACCGAATCCACCGATGAACGCACTGCAGCAGACGATTGAACACGCCTGGGAACACCGTACCGACCTGAACCCGCGCGCCGCGCCCGTTGAAACCCGCCAAGCCGTTGAGCAAGTCATCGCTGGCCTCAACGACGGCTCGCTGCGGGTCGCCGAAAAAATCGATGGCAACTGGGTCACGAACCAGTGGGTGAAGAAGGCGGTGTTGCTCTCCTTCCGCCTGGAGGATAACGTCCCTGTATCGGGGGGCGATCTGCGCTTCTACGACAAAGTGCCCACCAAGTTTGCAAACTGGTCGGCCGCCGACTTCGCATCGGCTGGCTTCCGCGTGGTTCCGCCTGCGGTGGCGAGGCGCGGCGCTTACATCAGCCGTAATGTGGTGCTGATGCCCTC